>Ga0208299_1000542_pt1 | contig 34524 bp, 43 predicted proteins | sample 15_taG_FD_184089 | JGI IMG/M metagenome (GOLD analysis project Ga0208299, IMG submission 184089) | Marine viral communities from the Subarctic Pacific Ocean - 15_ETSP_OMZ_AT15312 metaG (SPAdes) (version 2) | ecosystem: Environmental > Aquatic > Marine > Oceanic | place: Pacific Ocean | collected...
GCAAATTCAAGGGCGATCAACCCAGCATTTCAAGCGTTGTCAACGTATACAAGGCAGGCATCAGAACCTACCATACGGACTGGATAGAAAAAGGCGATTACTTATGGTCAAATCAACAGGGCGCTGGACCGACTGCGCATGATTCAATTGTGTATATGAGCGCAATGGTCTTACGGCAGGGCGATACTGTTACATCCAGAAGTCAAACGACTGGCGGATCATATTGCTCGACCGATCCCTTCGGGCCAATGAACGCTCCTGTATACGGATTCAGCGACGGCGCTACGGTGATGTCCAACACATCTGGCTCTGTAAATTCTAATTACTTCCACATTTGGATTGGCTTTGGCTCCACTGCGAACTTCGCTGGTGGGACCTTTAAAGTGACAAAAATCAGCTATTCAATCCAACCTCTTGCTTCGAGGATTCCAGTCTAATGGCGATCATATTATTGAAAACGACAACACCAGCCGCGCTGATTGCTGAGATAGATACTGGCACACTGTGGGGCGTGGCCCTCGGGACCACCACAAAGCGATCGACTTATTCTGATTATGTTCTGATCGACTGCACCGAAACGCGCTCGGAGAAATTATCAGAGGCTGTGCCTGATTCGGTTGACATGGATTTTTTGCAGGCCGCGCCTGATTCGTTTACTGAAGCGGGACTGATTGAAAAGGCTTGGTTCTTGCGAGGAAAACTGTAGAATGGAAAGACGGGTATCAGACTTGGAAGTTCGCGCTGCCGTACTTGAAAACAAAGGTAAGGTTAGTGAGAATCGTATCTCAGACTTGGAGGTAGAGGTGAAGCATCATTCGCGAATGCTCTTCAAGATGCAGGGAGTTACTGCTTTCTTGGTGGTCGTTGTCCCTGTGCTCGTTGAGTATCTGAAGTGATACCGCTTCTGCTACAGAAAGTGAGAGCCAAGGGCTACAAGATATTCACTGCCGGAAACTGGAACGTCAACATCATTGGCATCCGTCGAACAGGCGAGCCCAACAAGTTCGATGACACCATTGCCTTGGTCTACAAGGATGACGATGGCATTTGGATCACCAGGGAATTCGCAGCCACTTGCGACCCAGGGACTTTCTGGCTTGAGAATCCTATGGCCGTCAACGGTACGGCAGCTCTTGTTCCAGGCCAGTACAAAGCATGGAAGATTGACAAGCATCGAGGCAAGTACGATGCCCTGTGTCAACGCCTTGCTCCGGTCAAGGTGTGGCGCGACAACGATAAGGATCATGTCTTTGATTGGGATAGCACAGACGACGACTTACACGAGGGTTGGTACGGTATCAATATCCATCGCGCCAGCACCAAGAGGTTCGCAGTTACCATAGACAAGTGGTCAGCAGGTTGTCAGGTGATACAGAGCTACGAGGACTGGAAGTTTTTCATGTCCATAATCAAGAAGTCAGCCCAGGAATGGGGCAACGCCTTTACCTATACGCTGATGGAGGAAGAAGATGTCTAAGTTAGTAGAGTTGAAAACAAAATATGGCGTAAGTGCTGCCCTGGTGGGCGGTAGTCTTGTAATTGGTTCAGTATTCGGTCAGTGCGTGCTGTCCCCACCGCAAGTAGAAGTGGTGGAGGAACCTGTTGCCGCAGAGGTCACGCCCGCTGTGGAGCCTACACCCGCTCCAGAAGCAGTGATCGAGTAATGGACTATATCGTTGGTCTTGTTGGGGGAATTCTATTGGCGGCTGTCGCGTGGCTTTTGTCCTTTGATACGCACAGCCCCTCCCTTGACAAGAAGGCTCTCGACAAGGCCAACGATACCCACTCCGATAAGAAGAAAGATCTTCGTGCTGCCCTCGCTGCTGAGAATGCAGAGGAAAGAATCGCTGAGCTGATCAACGAGAAGTTGAAATAACTATGGCTTGGGTGGGGAAACGTCTGTTGGTACTTCTCGGTGCGTGCTTGTGCTGTAGCCTTCAGCCTACCCAAGCCACCCCTCTCCCTGTACGGGGCGAGGCTGTGCCTAATGAATGCACCCAGGCATATCCATTCGTTGCTGGCCAAGCTCCAGCAGAAGACCTTGTGGACCCCGGCACATGGACTGTGGCGTGCAATGGTCTGGTACTACCCACATCATTGGTCGGATACTACGTTGAGTTAGACTCTTGGAAGGATGTATCGGTGGCAGAGCAGGAGGTTCTGAAATCCCAGGTGCCTACTGTCTGGTCTACTTGGTCCTCCAGACTGGAGTGGGCAGCGGTGGGTTTGGTCGTAGGCTTTTCGATAGGTGCCTTGGCCTACCCTGCTTCAAAGTAAACCAGCCCAGCAGATAACCACCGGGCTGGTGTCTCCTTACTTTGTTGGGTTGTTCTCTGTGTGTCGCCCCTCGGAGGATTCCATCCTCAAGAAGACAACGAACAGGTCAGCCAGGATGGCATACTCCAACCACTTGGTGTTCAACTCTTCCTCTGAAAGAAGGGCAGTGTTTGGGTTTAGTGATTGATAGGCGACGAGAGCATCCCTGACATTTTGGTAAAGCTCTTGTCCGATTGGCCCCAGTTTAGGGTGGGGTAACCCTTGTGCTTCTAGCATTTCTTGTCCCAGTTAGTACCAAGCGTTGTTGCCCGGTATTTATATGAAGGAAACTGGGTCAGCTTGGCGGACAAACACTCCGAATTTTTTTCACATTAGTTTCCCTTGGTGGGCAGTTGCTCTTGCAACACAAGAGTTGCATTCATTACATGGCAACCCAACCAAGGGGGAGTAGCAAGACCAACTGTCTTGTGCAGATACTCCCAACTCGCTGCCCAACAAGACGATGTCTTTCTTTGTGTGCTCAATGAACGGTGCCTGTACCTTGACCCCCACATCCTTGATGGATAGCGCATTGAGACTGTCAACAAACTCAGGTCTACAGTCGGGGTAGTCTTCCCAGTCATCTCTTGTGGCTCCATACCATACGCAATCAGAGCCATTGGCTGCTGCATAGTTGATAGCCAGTGAGATCAGTAAGAGGTTCCTGCCCGGTATGACACGGGGGCCTGCGCTGCCGGGTGGAGTGTTCATTGACTGAAGCCCACACAGGGAAACAATCTTTCTTTCTATGTGGATGTCGTTCTTCTGTGCCCATCGAAGGGAGGCGGAAGCCTCTTGTGCTGATGCACCCTGCCCATAGGAGAAGTGCAGTAGGCAGAATGATAGCCCTTCGTTCTTTGCTTTCTCGGCAAGAACCATGGAATCAAATCCACCGCTGAAAAGTATCGTTAGCATAGGGTACTCCAAAGAGTCTGTTGGTTTGTAGCGTTGTTCAATCTGGTAAACGTGCAGGGGAATTGGGTTACTGATGTTCCATCAAACGAGTGAGCTCCTGCCATTGCACACATGTTGATTCTCTTTATGGAGTTGACCCTGCCGACATGGAAGTAGCAGCCTTTCTCCTTGGCTACCCTTCCCCACTCAGGCAGAGAGTTGAGCTTCCATTCAGTGGAGCCACCAAGAAAGAGGCCGATGTTCTTGCCCAGTAGTGGGCTCACATCCTCAGTTGACATCCCGTCTTGGACGGCAATGAGAAGTAAGACATCATATCCTATGAGCTTTGGAAGCCAGGATTTAGAGTAAGCCAGGGACTCAAGCCCACCCTCTACAATATCAGGGACCACAACAAAGTCAGCCCCATGTCCTATCTCTTCCAATGCCCACAGGAATCCGTCCTCATCGAATGGTCTTTCTTGTTGGAAGCAACTCCACGCCCCATTGTCCAGGCAGTAGGGAGCATAGGTTCCATCGTTCCACTTGGGTCGCGCTTTCCCCTTGCACCTTCGCAATGTCTCCGGTGACATCAGCAGTCTCCAGTGTCCAGACTGGAGGACAGAAAGCGTAGACTTTGTGCCGGTCCAGCTGGCGTAAGCTATCACACTAGCTTCCCTTGGTGTGCTCCAACCGGCACCTTCCTCTTAGCAGAGCACTCTTTACAGACAGCAATGAAGTAGTCGTTCTTATCTCTCACCATGACGGTGCCCTCTCTGCGGCATCCGCTCTGTTCACATCTTTGGTAGGCCAGTCTCTTCATGCTTCACCTATGTCTAATGATTCCAAGATAGACTCCTCGGCATAGGACAGCATGAGCTCTTGAACCTCCTTGTCTGTCTCCTCCTTTGATACCTGTTCGTAGTCAACGAAGCCCCGGAAGAGCGGACACAGGCTGTCTTCAAGCTCCTCTTGTAAAGCCTGGAAGGCTTCGTCAGGGTTGGTCCCAAAGGAGCGGACGGTGAAGGTGAAGTCAAATGACTTTATCATGAGTACATCCTTTATTTGAGGTTCCCAAAAAGTGGAGCGTTTGTCCACCCAGAGGAAAACCTTCTTGCTAATGCTGAATCCATTGATGAGGTACCTGGAAACAAATCAATAAACACATCATCTTTCTCAACCCCAAGCAAATCAAGTACCCAATCACAGAACGCAGGGGGCTTTGCTCCAGGCAATCCTTTCTGTAAGGTAATGTTGGCAGACACCCAGTCTCTGACTGTGTCATCTGTTCGCTCCCGCTTTCGAGAGCCACGGAAGATGACCGGCTCCCAACAATAACCGGGATTGACTCCTGGCTTGAAGCTGGCAAATGGTTTTATCCATGCCGCTACCCTGCAATCATCTGGACAGAGAGGCAGGAGGTGGCGCAAGGATGGGGTGTGAAGTGACATGGCCCAACCATCGTAATCCGCAAGCAATCCTATCAGCTCTTTGTGAGATTCAAGGGCATCCCAAACATGAGCCTCATCGTGGTGCTTCTTATAGAGAGCGCCACATCCCAAGTAAGGGGGGTCAGCATACGCAAACCTCATTCATAACTCCTCGGCAGGTAACGACAGGAGCGTGAGCCCCTGCCGCCTCCCAACCAACTAGAACAGGTACTTGTCTACTGACTCGTCTGCACCAGTCTCTTCTTGAGAACGCTTGCCAATGAACTTCACATCGTTCGCCACAACTTCTGTGACCCAGACTTTCTGTCCATCTTTTTCGTACGAACGGGTGACCAATCTCCCATTGATGGCCAACTCACTTCCCTTCTTGAGGAAGCGTGCAGCGTTCTCTCCCTTAGCACCGAACACCACCACATTGTGCCAGTCGGTGATGTCGGTCCACTCTCCGTCAACCTTGGCTCGACCATTGGTGGCCACGCGCAGGTTGCATACTGTCTTGTTTGGATTCTGCTTTGGGTCTTGGCCCAGAGCTCCTACTAAGATTACGGTATTCATTCTATCTCCAGTTCGGTGATTGCTTTATCACCAGTTGTATGCCGGGGATGGACTCCCCAGCCTTGAGGTCTTTCAGTGCTTGCTTCTTGTCCACCTTTGGTGGCTGTTCTGTCAGGTACTTAACAGGTATCTCTTCGAGAGTGCCGGTTACGTCTGCGCTTTGGCTGGTACGGATGGACACCTTGCCCCAGTCACCCTCTGCCACAGGCTCTTCACCCATCTCTTCTCTTGCCTGGAGTAGGGAGACAGCGAGTTTGCCTAGTCTATCGGCTGCCTTGGTGAGGCTTGCCTGCTTCTTTGCGTGCCTATCCTTGATGTCCTTGTGTAGTTTGGCCTCGGCTTTGAAGCGGTCAATGACTGCGCGGATACCACCGAGCTTATCACCACTGCCTTTGATGAAAGCGTCGAGCCTTGCCTCTGCCTCCTCGGACAGGACACCACCTGATTCCTCCAGCTCTATCATGAGCTTGCCTGCTTCCATTACTAACTCGTAGCTACTAGACATTGGTGTCTCCCTTGCTTGGCGCACCTTGACAGTCCACCTTGTAGTCATCCTTGTATCGGTCACGGGTCTGCTCACTGAGATTACCTAACCATCCTAACAGGTTAGCCCTTGCCAACTCATTCATCTGTGAGGGTCTATCCTTCTTCAATACTTCCATGATGTAGCAGACCTCCTCGTATGTGAAGCCAGTGTCTTTGATGGCCACCATGAATCTCACGCGGTGGTCCTCCCAGTCATTGGCGTGTGGCTTTGCGCGAGCCTCCGATTTGCGCCTGTCTCTATCAATGAGTTCATCAATAGGGATCGGCTTAACCCAAGAAGCTCTCCGATACGCTTCGAGTTCGCCGGCCGAGGCGTAAACAGGCCCTCCATCTGGTTCGTCCTCTAGGTAAGGACCAAGGCCCGTGGCTGGGATGTCTGGCTTCTTATTGGGCAGACCAGTTGCCTCGGCATCTCCATGCAGCGCAGCACCCTCGTCTATCTCCTCAGCGGTGGTGTCACCTAGCGCCAGCATCTCACGCAGCGCACGGTTCTGGGCACGGACCTCAGCCATCTCAAAGGCACGGTTCTTGGCCACACCCTTGATGTTGCCACTGTTGCCATTGCCATGACCGTTGAATGTACGCCCATCGACAGTGACTATTGTGCATTCAAAGTAGAAGTCACCCTTCTCCACGTTGGAGATGGGCAGCATGCGCGTGGTCTTGGAGTGTATCTTACCCTTGGCCAGGAACAGCAGGCCAGGGTGATTGATGTACGGCTTGCCCGAAAGCATGGTGATGCCGTCAATCTTCTTGAGTGCGGGGAAGTGTTCTTGTAATAGTTTCATCGGTAGTCCTCCACCTTGCCTAAGGCGTTAGTCAATGCGTTGACGATGTCATGTAGCTTGCGGGACAAACCCTCAAGCGCAGTGTTCTCACTGATGGCTGAGTCTCTCAGTTTATAGAGGCCATCCTTCTCCTCATCGGTGAGGTCATCGAAGTATGAGTGCTGCTCGAAGTCGAACTTGTCTGAGTTGAGACGTTCATCCACCTGATAGTGGAGGTCCATCGACTCCATCTCGATGTAGGCTAAGGCATCATGAGCTCGCTGAAGAATCTCATGTGCTCTAGTTGCGAAAGGTTGGTAGGATGGTGTATTCACCACCACTAGTTCTGGTTTGACTGGCATGTTTACCTCATTTGTTGATTGGTACTTGCAGTATTATACGTTGTGACTTACAGTGTCAATAATAAAAAGGAGAAACTTATGACGATGCCAGAAAAAACATTGCCGGAACTTATTAAAACAAGACGCCGTGTCCTGAAGTACACGCTTCAAGAGTTGGGACAAATGTGTGGGGTAACTCACGCAGCGGTGGCTCATTGGGAGGACGGACGGCGCACGCCTGGTGCAAATGTCTTGTGGGATTTAACCAAGTCCCTTGAGCTGACCGACAGACAAATAAAACTGATGCTAAAGAGGTTGTCCCAATGATGTTGGAACTAATCATACCGGGGCAGCCTGTTGCTAAGGCAAGGCCAAGGGTCACAAGCTTTGGCCACACCTATACACCTAAGAAGACCAAGCAATACGAAGCCCTTGTCTCTGGCCTGGCCAAGAAGCAATGGACATTCGCCCCGATGCACGGTGCATTGAAGTTGCAGGTGACCTGTGTATTCAAGCGTCCGAAGCGTTTGCTTAGGAAGGCTGACCCCGAGGGCAGGATGTGGAAGATAAGTCGCCCGGACTTAGACAACTGCATCAAGTCTGTCAGCGATGGGTTGGATGTAGTAATGAATGATGACGCACAGATTGTACTCATCGAGGCAAGTAAACTATACGCAGCTAAGGGTGAAGAGCCTCACGTTTGCATTCGGCTGGAGCCTGCGGTATGAAGAGTATGGTGATCTCTGGCATGGGGTTCCCGTTAGTTGATTGGCCCTCCTCAGAAATGGGGAGGGACATTCAATGACTAAGTGGAAGATGAGAGAGGCGCTTATGAAGAGCGACCTATCCCCCACATCTAAGCTGGTATGGCTATGCTACTGGTCGCACATGAATGATGTGCGTGTGGCGTGGCCAGGCAATGAGACTATTCAAACGTGGTCCTCATCCAGCAAGAGCTCGGTCATCAGGGCCAGGAATATTCTGATTGCTACGGGCTGGCTGTCGTTGACCACTACCCGGAAGGGAGGAAGGGCTAAGTCAGGGCGATACCGTGTCAAGTTGGGACGGTTTGACACCAAAGAAAGGGTGTCACAGGGACACTTAAAGGGTGTCAGCCTGACACTAAAGGGTGTCACAGTGACAACCGAACTATCTCATGAACTAATTCAATTAACTAATAGGGAAAAAAATATGGACAGAAACAAAATGACATCGCAAGAACTATTCACCCAGTTCAATGCAATCAGGATTAAGTATTCACCAGACGGCAGGCCGTTGAAGTGGAAGACCTGGAAGAAACCATTCGAGCGCGCGATGAAGGAAGCACCCGACGCGCAGCACCTGCTGGATGCATGGACTTTGTTCTGGACAGAGCCCAGCCTTGAGTGGCACCGCACCGTACCAGCAAACAAGTCTGCTTACTTCCTCAGAGCAAAGAACCTGCCGCAGTGGTTCGATGCGGTGGATGCCATGCGCCATGCCAAACGTGTCATCGGTGAGGTTGAAAACCCCAAGGCGGACACCTCAACGCTTGGGCTTGCGACCACCTTCTGGATGCGCAACCGGGTAGAGGCAGACAACGCAAGACGAGAGGGTGACGAAGCCTTTACTGCTTATCTGAATGAGAACGTAACAGACCCAGACAACGTACTCGCTATCCTTAGGCGGCAGGCATGAGGGGCAGCGAAGCAGTAGTCCTATCCGCAATCATGAATGGCAACATCTCCATTGACAGGGTGGAGTTATCGCCAGAGGAGTTTGGAGATAGGCGTCACTCCAATCTGTTTACCTTACTGCGTCAACGCCATCGTGCGCAGATGCCAGTGGATATTCCCAGCGTGGTGCAGCACCTGAACTCCAGCAACAATGAGGATTGCGGAGACTTGATGTACATCTCTGCCATCGGCGATGAGTACGCGGTGGATGCAAGCATGGACAAGCACATCCGCCAGGTGCGGGAGAAGTCGCAGGTCAACAGGCTATCGGCAGCGGTGGATGAGATACAGCGGAGGCTCAAGTCGGACAGGTTGGATGCGCAGCAGGCATCGGTTGAGTTGATAGCGCAGGCATCGCAGGTGCAAGACCTACACACACCCACACTAGAGGAGGTAGTTGCCGGTGTCGGCGCTGACCTTGACGCCGAGGCAGGAGGTCATCGCCAGGTGTACATGCCATGCGGGGTGCCAGAGATAGACACCCATCCAGACTTTATGGGACTGTCGCGCGATGGTGTCACCCTGATACTGGCAGCATCAGGCATGGGCAAGACCAGTTTCCTTAATGCCATTACGCTTGGGCTGCTCAGTCAAGGCAGGTCAGTGTACTTGGCAGGTACGGAGACGGCACCAGCAAGGCGCACCCGTGATTTGGTATTCACCCTGGCGGCAGTCGATGGCAGGGCATGGGCGATGCAGACCCGGCAGCTATCGGAGCTCACGGATAGCGACCCACTACGGGCTCACATCCAGAAGGACGTAGACTATTGGCGCTCCAAACTACGCAAGGCGCAGGCCTGGATTCAAAAAGCGGACCTGTACCTGACAGGTAGTGGGCTTACAGCAGAGCAGGTCAGTGCCACCGCCCGACGCCTGCGCATGCGAGGTAAGGCAGAGGTAGTGCTAGTGGATTACTTGCAGGACTTGAGCGATAGCAAAGGCTACGGCGTCAAGGTAGGCGATAGGGTGCAGCAAGTCGGGCATAAGTCAGGGATACTCAAGGCACTAGCGGCGGACCTGCGCATACCTGTTATCGTAGCTGCGCAAGTGAGCGGAGAAAAGCAGGGCAAAAAGCCCTCGGCACCAGCGATGCACGACTGCCAATGGTCGTCAACGGTACACCAGGACGCCGAAGAAGTGCTGAGCCTGTACCGGGCAGACTACTATCGGGACAGAGGACAGAACGCAGACGGACCCGAAGGCGTAGTGCAATTAGTCGCGCGCAAAAGGCGCACCGGCAGACTGTCAACCCTGGACCTGGCGTGGAACGGACCCACCAAACAGGCAGGCCGTCCACACATCAGGCTCTAACTGTTGAGCCATTCGTCAAATGTTTTGAGGGGCTGCCCGTGGTTAGTGATGTCGCCACCACTGCCATCGTCGGCGTGCTTAAGGTATAGGTCGTAGCGTTCGCGCAATGTCATAGGTCTTATCCTTTGTTAGTTTAGATTGAAAAGAGGATGATAGTGAGGATGTAGAAGGCTGCTAGTCCAGCCATAGCTTGGGAGTATAGGCGCATTAGATGTCCAGTGTTGAGAGTAGAGAGGCGGCGGAGGATTGTGCTGCAAGCTTGGCAGCCCGTCGCTTGTGTGCGTCCTTTGGTCCGTGATTTGGGAAGCCGATGATAGGACCGGGCTTGCTACCGTCGCATAGTCTGCACTCGTTGCAGGTTACAGACTTGCCTTTCTCCTCGGCTGCCATGGCAGGGCAGACGATACCCTTAGCGCCTTGTGGTGTGGTAAACCTGCCAGTGTGGTCCCATGGTAGGACTACGGCAGCCCGATAGCCCATCGCCATAGCGTCGTCGCAGTCTTCCAAGCTATCGCATGACGCCATGAAAACCCCGGCGAGCTCAGGCTTAGCGCGCCAGTGATGGGTGTAGCCGACTGCATCCAAGCCCATAGCCTTTACCGCGCCGATAGCTTTCTTGAGGTAGGCAAGGGGAAGGGCTGCCGGGTCACCGATAGCGCCGAACCGTGCCATCTTGGCGGAGCGCTTGCTAGCTTGGAGCGCGCCTTTCAGGGTGTACCGCTTGCCTTTCTTGGCTGCTCGAATCATAGAGGAGTGAGCCATGGATGGCGTTCCTCCTTGGGCGTAGCATCCATTGTCTAGCAAGGGGCAGCCCTTACAGGATGCCTTGGATTCTTCTCGGCTTGAGCCGACCCACAATGTGGGGATGTCTCCTGTTTTGGTGTTGGTTGTAGTGCCTGTCCACATGGCGGCGCTAGCTGGTACGCTCGGCGGACATGATACTTTTGCCACATTCTTTTTGGTCTTCCATTCAACCGGTGCTACCGGGTTGGATGCTTCCTTTTTTGGGAATCGCTTAGCGATATATTCTTCCATTGCTTTTCCCGTTAATTCTACTGTTAGATTCGACATGATGTGGTCCTTTGGTTGGTTGGTTGGTTAGTTAGTTGGATTAGTTAGTTGGAATTGTTAAGCTGGCGGTAGACAAGGTCAAGGTCTGAAAGGCTCTTGGGTGCGCGTCCCAGAAGGTAGTGGGCGTCTCCACTATCAAAGGCGCTGAGTAGTGATTCAAGCTCGTTAGCGTCGGCGCCTCGATGAAGTGCCCACTTTTGGAACAGGTGATGCTTGGGCGTTCCTACATGGAGGAAGGAATCAAGAACGGCGTGGATAGTCTTAGTCATGATGTTTCTCGTTAGTTAGTTGGATTAGTTAGTTGGATTGACTGAATGCTACGAGTGCTTCGGTCAGCACGGGGCGCAGTTCTGCTTTTGTGAACCAAAAGGCGGTATCGTTGTCATCATATTGAACGTGCAGATATCCGCACTCTGGAACCCCGCTAGCGTCGCCAGTGCAGATATCGTCAACGATAGTGCTGATGGCGTATTGGCTGGCGGAGATAGGCATGTTTTCGTGGGATGCCCATTCGCCTCTCATGCCCATATCGTGAGCGTTATCGTGAGCGGCGTGAAGTGCGTTTAGAATGAATTCGATGGGGGTCATGGTGTTCTCGTTAGTTGCTATCGGGTTGTTCCGATGTCTCAACCTACTATCGTTTGTTACAGGTTGTAAAGCAGAAAGTGAAAGATAGTTTGACCCTGGCTAGCAGGCTATCGAATAGATGAGGAAAGTATTTTGGTTTGACACCCGTGGACGGTTAGTGGATAGGGTTGGATGGGGGGAAAGGGTAGGGGGATATTGCAATCCGAATCATGGGGGTAGGGCGGCCGCTTTGCTCTTGATAGTGGGGGAAATGTTCCCGACCATGCACCGATAAGAGGAAGACGCGCAGCTGCGTAGGGACAAAGCCCGGGCGCGCGCGCAGAGAACAATGGCGGAGCTCCGAGGGGGGGCCCCAAAGGGGGTCCGCTGCGTGTCTCCATTATAGGTATTACAAATCTCGGATACATCTCAAAAAATCTGCGGATACATCTCATGTGTTACACTCTCTTCCATGGCACTACCAGAGAAGAAACAAGAAGCGCTGCGTCTGCTAACTTCAGGCCACAGCATGGCGGTAACGGCTGAGAAATTGGGTATGACTCGTTCTGCTGTGTGGAAGTGGACGAAGGAGCCGGAGTTTTCTGCTGAGATGACAGTGTATCGGGACAAGCGTGCTGCTGGTGCTCAGTTGGCTCTCTCCTATGCTGTTCATGAGGCTGTAGAGGTGCTCAGGTCTGTGATGGCTGATGATGAGAGCAGTGCCAAGGAGAAGACGGATGCGGCCAAGGTACTGCTTGACAGGGCAAAGTTGCAGTTGAGTGGTAGCAAGGTGAAGATGAAGGGTAATGCTGATGCTATGGCGGCATGGATGAGTAAAGAATGAGTGTCCCAGAGATTGGTGACCTCCTAAAAGATCCTGCTGAGTTTATTTCCAGGCTGACGATTATGCACAAGGAGAGGCAGAGGCTTTCTCCTTTTGAATTGAATGAGCCTCAGAAGAAGTTGTTGGATGTTTTGAGGACGAGCAATCGTGTGATTATTCTCAAGGCAAGGCAGATGGGAATCTCTACGCTTGTGCGTGGTTGGCACTTCTGGCAGACGTATATGGCGAGTGAGCCTAAGCAGTACGCTGTGATTTCTCATACGCGGGATTCTGCTGAAGAGCTGCATCGTATGGAGAAGACCTTCTACGATAATTTGCCTGTTCAGTTGAGGCGTCCTTTGTCTAAGTCGTCCTCAAGGACTCTGACCTTTGAGGATTCAGGGGCGACTGTTAGAACGCATACGGCGAGTGGTAAGGGTGGTGCTCGTTCGTTTGCTATGAATAGTGTTCATCTCTCTGAGTTTGCTTTCTATGACAATCAAGAGGAGACGATGGCGACGGTTATGGCTGCTGTCGGTGAGGGTCAGATTATTATTGAGAGCACCCCGAATACGCCTGGTGATAAGTTTCACGAGTTGGTGGATGGTGCTTTGAAGGGTGAGAACGGGTGGACGTTGGTGTTCTTCCCTTGGTTTGCCCATGATGCTTACCGGGTAGAGGAGATTCCTGGCTGGTATATTCCGACTGGTGTGGAGAAGATGGTTCAGCAGCAGCTACAGATTACGACGCAGCAGTTGTGTTGGCGTAAGCAGCAGTTGAAGACTTTAGGCCAGGAGAAGTTCATACGGGAGTACCCTGCCACGATTGAGGAGGCGTTTAGATCGAGGGGGGTACAGTTCTTTGACCCTGCTGCGCTGGCTAAGATTGAGCCGTTGGAGATGGGTAGTCATGAGCACAGGCAGTATGCCCCCCCTATGCCGGGCGAGGCTTATGTTTTGGGTGTTGATGTTGGTAGTGGCTTGGGAAAGAAGACGGATTTCTCTGCGATTACGGTGATTTCTGGTAGTACGCGCCAACCTGTGTACCATTTTATTAGCAATACGACGCCTCCAGGGAAGCTGGCGGAAGAGATTGTGAAGGTGTGGACGAGGTATCACCAGCCGAAAGTGATTGTTGAGAGCAACGGTAATGGCCAATGGGTTCTTCACAAGTTGAAGGAGCTCAAGGTCAAGGGGCTCTACAAGGATGACAAGGGGCGGCCGTTTAGGACAACGGTTGGGACCAGACCTTCTTTGTTTCAGGCTATCAAGGAGGTGGTGGACAACGGGATTATTACGCAGTTGGACCAGCACGTTTTAGATGAGTTGAAGACGATTGTTTATATTAGGGATAAGCCTCAAGCAGCGAAGAGAAAGAATGATGATGTGACGATTTCTATGGCTTTGTGCTATTACTTGCTTGAGAGGATGCCTTTGATGGTGTCTCATTCAGTGAAGAGAGCCATGATGGAGAAGCATATTGCTTCTATGAAGGCTAAGAAGTCAAATAGAACGCTGCCCTGGAATGTTCGGGGTGGGAACAAGACGGGTGGTTACTGATGGCTGAGAAGAAAGAGATGACCGACGAGGAGTTGTTGAAGCTTCTTATGTCAAGAATGACGGCACCTCCAGCAAGAATGGCTGTTGAGGTTGCGCAACGCATGTCTACCCCGAAAGGAACAGGACCAAAGATTACCAGAAGTGATTTGACCCCTGAGTTTAAACAAGAGTTGCGAGAAGACTGGAAAACAAGGGGTCGCACTAACCCTAGAGGTGATCAATACTTTGACCAAAGCCCAGAATCAAAAGACTTTAAGCGCGTCAAAGAGTTTAATAGGAAAGCCCCTGGTCGAGTAAAGAAGATTGACTTCACAGAAGCGCCAGAGACCCACGAGTCCCGCAGGCTGCACAGACAAATGAGAGCCGAGACAAAGGGAGCTCAGCACGAATTTGAGCAGAACCTTCGAGACTATTTACGGATGGTTGAAGAGGGGTACGTCAAAGGGGGCGGTAAGTTTGGCTGGAAGACTACGGCGAAGAAGCTTGGGGCAAAAGCGTTGTTTCGCGGGGTTCCAGTTCTTGGTGCTGGCTATACGGGTTTCCGGTTAGGCTCCGCTGTGTCTCCGGCTGGAAAGCGAAACAGGGCCCGCAATGCGCGTAGAGAAGTTTATGAGCAAAGACAAGAGCGCATGCGCGATGTCTTTCCAGGGAGGACAGATGTTTTCTATCGGCAAATGGCCCAACAGATGGGAGAAGAAGATGAGAGTGGCCACAAGGTTAAGGATGCCGAGGAAGTATTGCGAATCTTTGAGCTTCAGAAAGAGATAGACAGTCTAAAAAATGGCCCTGGTAAGGCATTGGTTCGAGAAGTAAAAGGTGGTAGGAAATGAAGCCGGAAGATTTACGAGTAATCCTTGATACTCATGACAAGTATTGGGGAGACAAGCGGGATGAGCTTATTCGCTACAAGTCTGTCTATGAGATGGACTTCTGGGATACTGAAAAGGATTCCGCTCTGAACCAGATTCGTATTCAGACGAACGATGGATATGGGTATATTGAGTCTTTCCAGGCTTCCTTGTTTGCCAAGAATCCCTCTGTTGTCATCAAGATGGGCGTCAAGGGTAAGGGAGATGTTGAGAAGTCCCAAGCAATTATCAATGGATTCCTGCACAAGAGTCGGAATGAGATTGAGAACAGTAGCCGTATGGCACTTATCTACCCGATGAGCTTCCTGAAGATGACGATTACTGACCGGGAAAGCGTATATGACCGCGTTCTTCCTGTTGCTGTGCCCCCTTGGCAAATCATTGTGGATAGAAATGCCACGCGGTGGGACACCCAGCGCTTTATTGGGCACATCTACTGGATGACTGTGGCTGAAGCCAAGAAGAAGTTTGGCGGCAAGTTTGATGACATCGGTGCTGACATGGTGACCTTCTTTGAGGAAGGAATCAAGGACGCCACGGGTGGTGCCCAGCCGAAAAACCCCCAGCAAAGCCCTATATCTCCCATGTTCAAGTATGTGAAAGTGGTTGAGATGTACGACTTGGTGAATGACAAGTTGTACTGGTGGTGCCCTGACCGTGGTGACAAGTTCTTGGACAGCGCTGACTTTATCCCCTTCAGGGACGCTGCTAATCTGCCAGTAGTGCCGATTTCTCCCTTGTATTACAACCGAATTCCTGACCGGCCTCTTGAGGGCTACTCAGCAATCAAGCGCATCTATGACCAACTCTATGAGATGAACATCATCCGTTCCTTCCAAGCAAATGCGGTTCGTAAGGCGAGCAGGCAGTGGTTGGTGAAGAAAGGGGCGATGACTGACGATGAGATGAGCCAGGTTACCAGCGGTATTGACGGTTTGTTTGTTGAAGTGGAGTCTGATGACCCCTTGAGCACCTTGATTGCCCCTGTTCCCCACCAAAATCTTCCCTCAGAAGTGTCGAGGTACATGCAAGATGTCATTCGGGACAAGGATTCCGGGTCTGTTACTGCGGCGTTTACTCGTGGAGAGGCTACAAAGGCGACTGCAACGGAGATTGCGGCGCTGGCAGCGTACACAACGAGTGAAATTGGCCGCATGGCTCGTGAAAGAGACGCGGCAATAGAGGAAATGGCCAAGATTTACGCCTCGATGGTGTCTCTATTCTTGGAAGAAGAGAAGGTTGCGGAGATTGTGATGCTCGATGGCAAGGCTTCTACTGTAAAACCAGAGGATCTCATTGGAGACTTCGAGATTTTCGCAGCAGACCAGGCCTCAACGCCTATTTCTGAGGCTATTCGCAACCAACGACTGCTTCAGAACGTACAAGTTCTCCAAGCACTGGGTGTTCCTAACGCCGCACTGCTCAAAGAGATTGTTCGCTCCATGCAATTGCCTGAAGACTTCCTTGAGGGGGAGATTATGCAGCAGGAAGGAGTAGGTGTCCCTGGCGCTTCCGCCGCTGAAGGACCACCCACCGCGCAAGACCTTGTAAACAACCCCACTCCAGGCAATGTGACTGATATGTTGATGGGCGGTGGCGTAGGATTCACACAGTAATGCCCCTGTTCGATTATTTCTGTGGAGAGCATGTCTATGAAGCCCTCTTTTTGCCGAAGGAAGAAGTCCCTGAGACGGTTAAGTGTCCAACCTGCGGGAAGCCTGCGGGTAAGCAGCTCTCGATGCCTGCCTCTACGCCTGGACGTTGGGGTGACCAGACGGGGAAGTTCGGGGTCAACGGTTTTTATGACCGTGGGCTCGGCGCTCGTTATCAGACGAGTATGCAAAGAGAGAAAATCATGGACGCCAAGGGGCTTGTGCCTGAATCATCGTTCGGGAAGCACCATGTCGAGGACTCGTTACAGAGACAGGCAGCCCACCAAGCGGGGCAGGACAAGAATATCGCACGTTATAAGGCCAATATGAAGAAGTTTGAAGGTGATAAAGCTCGCGCTATCGCTGAAACTTTCTCGGTGGCTGAGATGAAAAAGAATGGAACAATGGCGAAAGACGCCGCAAAGGAAGCATAATGCCCCAAGATATATTACCAGAAGAAGCTCAAATCCTTGAAAAAGCCGGTGCGCTGGACCAGTTAGAGGCAGATGCTGCCCAAGCTATTGGCCCAACAGGAGAGTTTGAAGTGAATGTACTAAACCAAGTAGTAGATGCGTTGAATCTGCTGATGCCCTCTTTTGGTTTGCCCGCATATCCTGAGTTCACAGAGGATATTGATGGAGACCTACCCGCTGAGTTTATCAAGCAGCTACAAATGGTGGCTGATGCCGCCACTGACGCTGGAATGGAGCGCCTGGCCTACGATATTGCAGAGATTGAGTCTGCCCAGGACATGGAAGACATTGCTGCAAAGCTCGATGTCCTCTCCAAGAATGAAGCCTTCATTACTTTCTTGCGCTCGGAGCGCAACGAAGCAGAAGAAGACGTAGAATCCCCCGTTGAGGCAGAAGCAGTAGTGGTAGATGAAGCCATCCCTGCTCAAGACCTTGAATTAATCATGGCCCAGAGGGCCTAAAGGAAGAGAGACACATGGAGACAACCGAGGCTCAAGCCGCCCCAACTCAGGACTCAGCAGCCGCCGAACAACCTGAAGGACAAGCAACCGAGTCTGTTGAAGCACAAGCACCAACAGAAGAACCAACCCACAGCATTGAGGACTTAGCATCTGCTGAGTTGGATTCAGAAGTATTCAAGGCAACAGAATCCCATAAGGGGATTAACTATCAGCAGGTAATTTCTGATTTACCAGAAGACGCACAGAAGCTTATTGCAAACCTGCGCTCTGATTACCAGCGTAAAACCTCGAATATCGCAGAGCAACGCAAAGCTATTGAGACTACTCGCGCCGACTTAGAAGCGCAACGCAAAGCAATGCTTGACTCCGATTTCTTCAATGACATTACTGCCGAGGCAGACAAGGAGCTTGGAGATTTCAATCCTTATGATGACAAGTCCTTTGAGAGCCGGATTCAAAAGGAAGTGGCAACTCGAATGAAAGAGATGCTTGAGCCTATGCGTCAACAGCAAGAGCTCCAGCACCAACAGATTCGACTTGATCAGTTCAAGGCAGAACATCCTGACTTAGATGGAATGAAGACTGATGTCGCTGCCGTGTTGATGGCAAACAAGCACATGAACCTTGAGCAAGCCTATTGGCAAGTAAAGGGAAAAGCCTTGGCGAATGATATGAAGAACCAGGAGGCTGAACTTCACAACTATAAGAAGGTGGCCCGTGAGGCTGGCTTAAAGGTTGGAGGTGCTTCTCGTGGCTCTGTTGGTGGTGTCCCAAAACACATCATTGAACGTGATGACCCGGTAGCGATTTACAACTGGATTCGCGACAATAAGAGCAAAGTGAAAATCTGAGAGTTGCAATGGGTGTTCCCCTTTGCTATTCTCCCTTTGAAGACGAAGCCCCTCTATGGATAAGCAGAAGTCATCCGGCCCCGTTTTAGGGATAACTGCTAAACTTCTTTATTATTCAATTACCTATCCATAGGATTCGTCTATCATGGCTATTCAAAACGATATTCTTAGTTCAACTGCGCGTGCGCGGTCTAAGAAAGCGTTGGACAACCTGTTCCAGACTGTACCTCTTCTTGATCACATCAAGAAAGCAGGTGGAGTTGAGATCATCAATGGTGGTCAACGCATTACTCGCGCTGCGATTCTCGCAGAGCATTCTAACATTACCCAGCTTGCTACTGGTTATGAGGCTGTTTCTTCTTCTGTGGCTGACGTTCTGCGTTCGCCTGAGTACGAATGGTGTGACTTTGTTGCTCCCATCGTAATCACGAAGAAAGAAGAGCTTTCCAACCGTGGCGAAAATGCAGTCATCTCGATTGCTGATTCTCGCATGAAGTCTGTCATTGGCATGCTGAAGCGTGAGTGGGAACTTCAAACCATCCGTGGAAGTTCTACTGTTCTGACTGAGCTTGGCTCTTTGAACGGTGTCAACGGTACTGGTGCTCCTGGTGGCGGTAACGCTTCTGGTTGGTTGGAAGAACTTGCTTTCGGCACTCAAGGCAACACCGTTGGTGGACTGTCCAAAACAACCTACGCATCCAGCAACTGGCAAAACCAGACATTTGATGTCGCCGCTGCTTCTAACTTTGCTGGTGACGGCCTGAATGGAATGGCTGAGTTGATGCTTCAAACTCAAATCTACGCACCCGAAGGGTCTGTGGACTTGATTCTTGCAAGCCCCACCTCGTACCGTCTGTACAAGAACACCTTGCAGGCTCAAGAGCGCTATATGCCGAAAGAGACTGTGCTTGATGCTGGTCGTTTGGCTTTGGCCTACAACGGTGCTTTGATGTACGTCGAGAACAATCTCGGCTCTCCATCTTCTGCTGCCGGTGGTGCTGATACCCCTTCGATGATGTTCTTAAACAGCAAGAGCATGAAGGTTGTATTCGACAGTGATGCTAACTTCTCGATGACTGACTTCGAGCACAAGAGTGGCTACGCTGCTCGTGAAGCACACATGTTCGTCCGCACCCAGATTGTTGCTGATCACCTTGCAAGCCTTGGTTTGCTCGTAAACGCGGAGGCGTAATCATGTCATTTGGACACTTAAATCATGGTAAGTCGCCTCTTGAGGTAGAGCAGGTAACCGGACAGCATTCGGATATTATTTCCTTTGCTTGTGCACAAGCCGTTAGTGCTGGCGACTGGGTTGATCTTGACGATAGTCAGTCTGATGAATCCCGCGTTGGCACTGTCGTTCAAGGCAATGGCACTGGCCTTTGCATTGGCGTAGCATTGGAAGATGTTTCCGCTGCAACGGTTACCGCTGGTGGTGCTGTTGTTCGTGTGTGTGTCGCAGGTTACTGCGAGGGCGCTCTGACGGACGGAAGTGTTGCCGGTGCTGGCGATACGCTTATTCCCTCGGGAGCAGGCGCGTGTGCAAAAGGGGCCCCCTCCGATGTGCTTCCCATTATTGGGTTTGCGCTTGAGAGCGATGGCGCTGGAACCACTGCTGACGTTTACATTATTCGTCGCTACTAAAAACAGCCCGCGAACTATGGGCGGGCACCTCTATTGGGGTGTCCGCCTTTTTTCTTAGGAGTAGAAGTGAACCTCTCAGAGATTAGAAACATGGTTGGGTCTATCGTAGACTATGACCCCAATGTTCAGACCTACATTGATGAGGTCAACCGGGTGGTGAACGAGATTTACCTCGACTTCTTTACCGACCGTCCCTGGAAGTTTGCCCAGGAGACTGAAGAGATTCAGGTCTACCGAGATGTGATTGTTGCAGCCACAATTACTCTTGGGGCATCTTCGGTCCAAGACATCATAACGAACCCATTCCTCCCCTGGATGGAGGGGGCAATTGTAGAGATTGTTGGAAACACAACCACAGCAGATAACGGAGAGTACGTTATCGCCAAATCAACAGCAGGAACCCTAACGCTTGAGGGGTTCACCGCTTCAGCAAATGACGGTGTGACCGCCACAGTGAAGCAGCGCTTTGTTGATATGCCTGCCGATTGTTCTGAAGTCATGTCCATTGGCATTAGAAGCCCTATGTCGGGAACCCAGGCACACTTTGATTACCTCTCCCGCAACCGGGATGAGGAGCTTAGTCTTCTTCTGAGCTCCACAGGGCTGCCAACAGATTGGCTAATCCACGATGACGCGACTATGATTCAGCCTGTCCTGGCTTCTGGGCTAACAGCCAACGGCGCGGGAACCCTTGGTACTGGTCTTCATTATGTGAAGTACACCTTTGTCCATAAGAACAAAGAGAGTGCTCCATCCCCTGCATCGACAGTAACCCTTGCGCCTGGTGGTGATTCTATTGATGTTGCCGGCCTTCAAGACACGGGCGCTAACTCAGGAATCCTGAAGAAAGCCTATATTCGCACCCCTGATTCCAATGCTTACTATGCGTCCACCGCAGCGTTTGCTTTAGAAACAGCAACCACCATGACGGGGATTGTTGTTGCTACCGACTACCTTGTTGGTGCTGAACGCCTCCCTGAGAACGATGGCCACTACAAGCGGGTGCGCCTCTATCCTCGCCAAGACACGGACTACCTTATTGAGGTTCGCTTTGTCTTCCGTCCTGACCGGCTGATTGAAGACACCGATGTCCCTGAGTTTCCACCTGACCACCACCGCTACTTGGTTTATCGTGCCTGCCAGGAGTTGTTCGTCAAGCATGACAACATCACCCACTCAGAGGTTTACCGTCGCAAGGCAGATGTAGAGATGCTCCGAATGGAGAACAACTACCTCTCCGAGGGTGCTGGATACTGGATCAAGCAAGGGTATCGAGAGAGCCAGATTAGCTATCGTACTGCTACAAGTCTAACGACGCGAGGGTAGGCATGGATGCAAGGCTAAAGCTTGAAGCTCCAAGGCTTGGAGGTATAGATGAACTCCTTCCTCAGAAGGATGAGTCAGCCACCATACTGGAGAACTTCACTGTAGACCCAGCTACGGGCGGGTGGGATAACCGAATTGGTTATGAGAAGTTCTTCCCTGGGGCCTTGGCTTACCAGCCGTTTAACCTTGAGAAGCGGATTCATAGCCTCTATGTGTGGAGCACCCACAACGGAGCCCGCACCTATCACTTGTTCGAGTCTGAGAACATTGTCTCTCAGCGAGTAGACCTCAAGTTCACGGTGGGAAACACGGGCACTGGTGGTGGTCTTGTAACTGTTGACGCATTCAGGAAGATTCCTACACTGAATGAGCCTGTCACAGACTACGAGCCCTTTGGCCGCTACCTCATCATTGTGAATGGCCACGATAAGCCAATGAAGTTCGATGGCGAGAGGGCTCTGCCCCTTGGTTGGGAGACTACTCCGGCCCCACCAACTCCGTGGAGGCCAGACCCGGAGGATTCTCTACCGGGTGGAGACGCACAAAACTATGCGTTTGTTGATGATAGCGCAGGTATTGATTCTTCCCCGCTTGGATTCAGTCAAAACTTAGGGCTTGGCTATCAGACAGACGGCTCTGCTGAAGTGGAGAACTCGTACAAGTGGCGGGTGTCTTGGGTGTCTGAGACTGGAAGTGAAAGCCCTTTGTCTTCTTCGTCTGAGATTGTTCTGTGGGACACGCCTGATACGGCGGGAGGCACCGACCCGGCTTTTGTTGGGAAAAGACAGGGCGTCTATCTTGAAGATATTCCTGTTGGCCCACCGGGCACAGTTGCCCGAAGACTATACCGAACCAAGAACCTTGGAAAGGGCGCAAGTGTTGATGCTAACGCCTCCTATTATTTCGTTTCAGAAATAAAGAATAATGTTGATACGGTGTATTCTGACTACACGCCTGATCAGTTTCTTACTACCTTATCTCCGAGCGACACCAACAGTGTGGCGTTCCCTGCTCCAGGGGCAAGGTTCTCTGCCTCGTTCAAGGGTTCCCTGTTCCTTGACGGTGGTCAATCAGACCCAACACGAATCTACTATTCCAACCCACTGAATCCCGATTCATTTTCTGCCTCGGATTACTTTGATGTGGGCATGAGAGACGGTGGTGACATTACGGGAATGTTCTCCTACTACAACAGTTTGATTCTGTTTCGTGAGTCCTCTATTGAGCTTGTGCGTGGCGATAACGTCAACGGATTCAATGTTGTGCCGTTCATTCAAGGCATTGGTTGTAGCGCTGTCCATTCAGTGACGGCTGTCCCAGGCGTGGGTATTGTGTTCTTGGGCAACGATGGGGTCTACAGACTCTTTGGTGGTCTTGATGGTGGTTCCCAAGTACAGATTGAGAAGATGACCCCCAACTTGGTGAAGACTGAGAAGAGGATCAACAAGTCTGTAATGGCTCGCGCTTCTGCTACCTACTCTCCTAAGTGGCGTGAGTGGCATTGCTATGTGCCTGTAGATGGAGAGGACAAGCCCTCGTTTGGCCTGGTCTACCATGTGGATAAGAACGCCTGGTCTACTCGTGTTGGTTTCCCTGTTGGTGTGATTGCCGCTGATGCTGGTGGAGAGCTTATCTTTGGCCACAATACAGGCAAGCCTCCTGGTATTGTCACTGACTATGAGACGGGGCTATTTGTCATCTCCCGTAAACGTGCTCTTGGCTACACTCTTTCGGGTGGTGTTGACCCCAGCACACAGGCTTCTCCGCCGCCCGTCGCCAAGTATCGCTCTAAGTGGCATGATATGGGCAAGGCTGCGACCAAGAAGTTTGTGAAGTATGTCTACCTCCATGTGATGACCAAGGGAGACAACACGATTCCCCTGACCTACTACAAGGACTTCGACTACGCAGGCATTTCTTCTACTGGTGAGAAGATGCAGCGTGCTGACCATCCAGACCAACAGGTGTTTGGTACTGCTTTATGGGATACTGCTGTGTGGGAGGAGCCTATGTTCACCACTATCCGCTACCCAATAGCCCAGGGTGCTGCTTCCTTCTTTGCTTTCGAGTTCGATACCCAGAATGACATTGTTCTTGTTGGGTACTCCTTAGAGTTTGGCGCTAACAAAACCCAGACAATCAAGGGTAAACGCTAATGGCTTTCAAGTGGACAGAAGGCGACCATGTTACCAGTAATATCGTTGATGCTACTGAGCAGAACGCCTCCTTCAATAACCTGAAGGGAGAGATGAACGGCGGATTAGATAGGGAGAACCTGCCCAATAGCTCTGTATCTAATGATGAGCTCCACCAGTCAGCCTTTGTAAAGTATGCGGTGGCTGCCAACATGAGAGCGCAAGCAACGTCTGTTCTTGATCTTCATTGGGGAGACACTGCTGCCGGTCCTAATGCTTTTCAGCAGGAATATATAGCAATTGACTTCAACACATACACGGGCGGGTGGAGAACAAATCCAGCATATAGTATTGAATCTTTGTTTCAGGAGGGGATGCTTCACCTTGAGTTCAATTGCTGGTACTGGCTTAGTAATCACCTTGCTAACGGAACTATTCAGGGTTGGTGTCAGTTTCAAATTGTAGTAAATGGGACGCCTGTTGTTTCTGGAGACAAACAGTACCAGAACGTGGGGCAATCACACCTTGTTGTCGATATCCCTATTTCAACAGGACAACACAAGGTTGAACTCAGGTGGCGTATCAAGCCTTGGCACGGGCGAGATATGACAGACCCTATTTTCTACTATGACGGTGGCCAACTCTTAGCCCTCAATAGGTATCGCTAATGTCTACTGTAAACTCCACAAACGAAGTCCCTGGCGATGTCACAAACGCTGTCTCTGTGAACACCAAGTTCGCCAATGTGGCCACCGCTTCAGGGGCTATCAATGAAGAGAATGTTCGGTCAGAGGGTGTCGATAGGAGAACGCTTGAGTCGTATACTGGCGGAAGAAGAGAGCCTCTTGTCTTTGTTGACTATGATGACAGGGATAATTCGGCGGCCACTGTACACCCAAACCAAACGGGAGAGGGGTTCGTTACCATTAGCAATGTTCTTCTTGATCTGACGGCAAGCCCACTAACGGTTACCGCTGGCGATCTTGTTCGTATTCATTTTACTGCCTTTCTTACAGGTATTGATGATGGGCAGTATGCCACGTGGGGGGCTGCTGGAAGTGATTCGGGTGGCCCTAATCGGTCTTTCAACCCTGCCGACGCTATTGGTATTGTTTTCTTCCCTATGTGGAGAATTGCTAATCCAGGGTCTTTTGTACCACTAACAAACGAAGCGGATCTAAATACTACCCTTGTTTCACCCGCTGATATTGTCATAAATGACTCAACAGACAAGACAGACTCTATCGCGTTTTGCTCAATGGAAGGCTACCTTGATTCAGGGAATTGCGTGTCTGCTCGTGAGGTTCACGGAACCTGGAATTATATTCATACCGGAGCTAATGTCACCATATATGAGGTAAACCTAAACTTTCGGGGACCGATGGTTTACGAATACAATGGCGCGTCAAGAGTCCTTCATTCACCAATATGGAACGCAGGAAGATACGATATCACGTGCATGGATATACCTCAGTCTCCAACGAATCGTTTTGGAATTACTGTGGGGAATGCTCAGTTATCAATAATGGTAATGAGGGGGGATTCTTAGATGCCATACGTTGTACCAAACACATTTGCTGCTGGTGTTGCTATTAGCGCCCCCGATCTTCAAGAGAACGTAGATGAGATGCGTGATTACGTTGATGGCAATGTTGCATCTGCCGATTTAGCAGCGACAAGCTGGGCAAAATCGAAACACATCATGCGCGGTCACTACAACCCAATAGTGAATATCCATTCATTTACAACCGGGCTCGATGGTGGTCAGAAAGCGCCAGACACTGCTCTTTCTTTTCTTGGAGATGGCCCAACAGGGCGGAACGCCCCAACCTCCCCAAGCGATGTTGTCTACCCAAGCACATCTATAGATTTTTACTTAGCGGAAAACGCCGATGTGATGTTTCAGTTCACAGCATTTCCTCACACGCCAAGCATGCCGAATTTGAACTTCAACTATGCCTCTCGGCTGTTTGTTTATTTAGACGATACAAAGATTGCAGCGTCAAGAGCATGGACAACGCACGTGGCATCTGCTGTTGCCCAAGTTCCAAAGCAGAAAGCGCATTATCAAAACCCTTGGTCTGGGTTTTACTTGGCAAAGAATGTCCCAGCAGGACAGCATTCAATTACCCTACGCGGCTTCACTCGCGCGAGGTATAGTTTTCTAACAAAGTGGTCAGTAAGCCTTGAGGCTTTCTATAGGTAGGTAGTATGGCGAAGAAAGCAGGAAGAGGGGCAGCGGCTATGTCTGGAGCAGCAACGGCTGCTCAGATTGGAGGGATGACATACGGCGTCCCTGGAGCGATTGCTGGTGCTGGGATTGGAGCTCTTGGCGGGGCTATCTTTGGTGGTGATGAAGCCGCTGCTATGCGTCAAGAAGAACTTGAAGAACTGAAGCGCAGGCAGGAGCTTGGTGCCCTTGGTTTGACAGACCAGGAAACGCAGGTGGCTATGGGCCAAGCACAAGGAGCCCTCAGTCAACAGCAGCAGGCCCAGAGAGCCCAGCAAGCAGGACTACTGGCCTCACAAGACCTTGGGGCAGGGGCCACGTTCAAGAAGCAGTCAGAAGAAGCTGTGCAGCAACGTCGAGCAATGGAGGATGCGGCCCAGAAAGTTCGAGTTATGGATCAGAAAAGACGCCTTGAAGAAGAGGGGAGGATCGCCCAGTTGACCAACGAGGTTTCCGTAACCCAGCAAAAAATGCAGAACGAAGCGTTCGCTGGGATTGTGGAAGCAGGAACGGCTTTCGGGAAAGCAAAACAAATGGAAGAGCTGGCCACCTTAGACAAGGAACAACTTGAGGCTTTGGGCATGAGGCAAAACATGGCCTACGACATTGGTGTGAATCTAAAGGGCGGGACGTTTGAGAGTAGAATGAAGGCATTTATGGATGCCTATGGGGGTGCGTGATGGCAACGAACGCTGATTATTATGTGGATGCCTATTCGGCTACTGCCACATCCATTTGGGATGAAGCAATAAAGGAGCTTAGAGACGAGGCTAAAGCGTCAAACAAGAGCGCGGCTGCGTATCGTGAAGACTTACGAAAAGCATCCCAAGCTATTGACCGTCAGATTAGCAGCATTCAAGGCAACATTGAATCCCTACAGACAACCCACTTTAGTGCCCATCTAAGGGACAGATCCGCAGCAGCAAAGGCTGCCGCCTCTGGCGCAAAGGGTAGACGTAAGATTGGTGGAGCATTCGACAAGATGAGAGACAGCATGGCGCAGACCGTCTCCAGGTCGGTTGGCGATGCCGCCGAAAGAGAAGGCACCCAACTTACAGAAGGCGACCTTTCCGTAGAGGCGCTTGAAACAATCATGCGAGAGACGGGTGTTGCTGGTCTTATGGGTAAGTTCGGTGAAGAGTTTGGTGGCAAGCGACCAGACCCAAAAGATGCCTTGGGTGTTGCGGAAAGACACGCCCTGGCGCTTGGTTTGCAGCAAGGGCTTGAGGCTGGGTTATCGTCTCATAGACGATCTGCGTTATCGGAGACAGACAGGGCTCATATCAACGCTGTGGTTAAAAACGTCTTCCAGGTTACCCCCTCCAACACGGCTTTCGGTTCGGCCAAAACAAAAGCGGGGGCAGTTACTGTATCCGGCTCATCCAAAGCAGGCGGAATCGGAGACGCTGCTGTAGACAGGCTTATTGTAGAGTCAGGAATCGCGGACTCTCTCATTAAGAGGAACCAAGAACTTGCAGGACTTGAAGAGGACCGAAAGCGCCTTATGGCAGAAGCGGGTCGCATACCATCTGCTGTTACCGAAGAGGATATTTTGCGACAAGCAGCGTCACGGCTTGGCCCTGTTGGAGGAAGGGCTTCCGAAGGAGGAAACATATTCGCAGTCCACCGCAGATACAAAGAGGCTGGAGAGCGACTCGAAAAGGTTGAGCAACAACGAGCAGAGTTAGACAGGCAGGCGGCGGCAGTGAAGTCAATGAGCCCAGCTCAGCGCATTCTGTTTCAGACGGCCATCAATGCAGAGGAGATGTTTGCCCACCACCCCAAGAACGCACCAGGCATGACTGATGAATTGCTTGCGCTTGGTGGTCAGATTGCCAACGCAATGGAGAAAGACCCCTCTCTAATGGGAGACTACAAACGTGTTGTTGGAATGGCTGTAGAGCTTGCCAACCAAAGAAAGCCTGACGCTACTCCAGAAGAGGTTCGCGCTGAACGTGACCGTATTCTTGAGGCGTATGTGTACAGCCAGAAGTCAGGCCGGGGAGCAGAAGAGTTTGTGCCTGAGGTCAAGCCTAAGGTTGACGTTGTTGGTCTGGAGGGATTCGAGGGTGATGTAGACCCACTCGTAGACATAACAAAACTCTCCGATGCTGAGAAGAGGGCGCATGGCAAAAAGCACGGTCTAACTAAAGGTGTTGGATCAGCGGCAAGGGAAGAGGTTGTGGATGTAGTACAGGGCGCAGATGCGAATGATATCTTCCCAGATGAGAGCCCTGAGGCCATCCTTTCGAGAATCAAAGAAAGAGACGCAATAATCTCCCCAGAGGTTGAGAATATGCTTGAGAGTTTGCGGCAAGAGGCAATTGAAAGCATTCCAAACTCACCGGAAGAGCGCAGGCGATTAGAGTTGGAGACTAAAAGAACAAAATTGCGGAACCAGCGGCGACTCATGGAGCTTGGCGAACCCCCCACAAAAGAGGGTGGCAGATTCCGTAAGTTCCCTGAAGATAGGTTTGACGAATTAATGAATATGTCAGCAGAAGAGATTGAAGCCGTAATGCGGGCGCAGGCCATCTAATGGCAAGCGGAAACCTCTTACAAGTTACTGATGAAATGCTTGGGCAGCTTTCTCCCGATTCAAGGGAGGAGTTCGAGTGGTCACAGCAGGCTCTTGGTTCAGGTGCAGACCTTGCCGCTCTATATTCAGAGCTTCTGCGTGCTGATGCAGCAGCAGAGACGATAGCGCTGTCCAGTAGCGGAAAGAAGAAGCGTGTAGCCAAGCCGAGAGTATCAGAGGAGAAGCTCGACCAAGCAAGGGCGCGGGCATTCAAGCAGGAGGTGGACAACAGGCTGGCCAACAACCCAGGTCGCCCATTAAGAGAGATTGAGGCAGAGGTTCGCAAGGACTTTCAAGACATTGAAGACACAGATGTAAGCATTGAAGGCAAGCCGGTAGAGGCTGTGGGTCTTGACTTTATCAAGAATGCAAGCCCGCTTGTGCAGCCGTTCCTGGCATTCGCTCCAAGGACAGTGCGTGCTGGTGGAAAGCCGTGGGAGCGTGCTGGTGTTTCTCGTGAAACATACAACGGATTTCAGGATGCATTCCTTAGAGAGCCGCTACATCTTGCCATAGAGGACGCAAGAGAAAAGTTCCAAGGAAGGTCGCAAGAGCGGACAGACTATATTCAAGAGAGGAAGAAGGCACACACGAAAGAGCGTCTCGATATGCTTTTTATTGAGAAGTACCTCGATCTGAAGCAGGAGTTCTCGGAGGCCAAAGGGCTAAAACTAAAACGACACGACCCACTTCCAGATGAGTATTCAAGCCACCGCACAAGGATGATGCAGCAGGCATCTTCTGAAAGGGAGGCCTTTGTCAAGGCCATTCTTCCAGACCTTATCGGTTCTGGGATTGCTGGAGCTCCGGCCCAAGGCAAGTGGGATAGAATCGCTGAAGCTTCCGCCGAGGGACACAAGGGCGCAATGTTCACCCAACTTCTGCGTGGGGCTATCCGCGATGAGGGTGGTGAAGAAGGATATATTGGCGAAACCTATGTGTCCTCCGTCTTTCGTGGAGGAATGGGGCTCATTGGTACGGTGGCCAGTGTTCCAGTAAAGAAGTTGACATGGGATAGAAACCCAAGAACGGGTCAGCCATACAATAAAGACGGATTCATCTATAGGTACGATAGATACCTTGACGAAAAGGCTGACGAGCTTTCTCTCTTGTCACATGACGTAAGGAAGGAGGGCTACGAGGGTAGTAAGGCAAAAGCAAGGATGAAGCTCTTCTTTGAGGGCACCGGGCTTGCTCTACAAAAGCTTGTAATCGGAAGCGGAAAGAATGTTGAAGAGTACATGTACACCCCGTCTGACTGGACGGCTACCTGGCTTGAGATTTCCGAGAATGAATGGTTTGGAAGCAACATTGCTGCAATGGATAACATCCACCTATCTCCTCACTGGTATCCTACCGTCGCTGGACTTGTAACGGATATAGCCTCTCCAATTAGAGGAACAATCGCGGGTGCTGCGCTTGGAAGCGTGAGGCCACTTACCAAGGTTGGTGCTGGTGGTGCAGCAAAGATAGCAAAGGGGCTGCATGCTGACAGTGTTGGTGAGTTCTTCAAGAATGTAGAGCGCTGGGGAGACTCTGAGCGCTCCCTTCTTGAGACTGTTGCTGCTCGCAAAGCATACGAAGACACCATGAAGAAGCATGGGGTAAAGGTTTCAAACAAAGAGAGAGATGGAATAGAGCTGTTCGAGGACTTTGGCCACAAGATGGGGCCAGATGTCGCGGCCAGATTATCCACAGTAAAGTTTGGTGAAGACCCACTGAGAGCCAAAGCCTTTGCCGGAGTGAGCGCTGATGACGCCTATGGTGCTGCTGTAAAAAGGCTCGCAGCCAACCGGGACTTGTTTGCTGCCGCCTTATCCGGGGGTGCTAAGTGGTTCAAAACACTGGAGAAAAGCCCAAAGGGTAGAGAGATTCTCGACCTGTATAAGTATTCAAGGCGAGCAATGCCGAGAGCCTCGTTCGAGGCAGTAGGCCAGGATGTGATGGTTCAGCTTGCCAAGAAGGAAATGATGGCGATGTTGCAGGACGCCATCCCCAATGGTTGGGTTCGTGTGTCGCGCAACATGGTCGCAAGAAAGACAGCCTTTAGAGCCGTAAAGCCAAACGTGGACAGAACGATGGCCAGGGTTGCAAAGGTCAAGCAGGTTCTCGATGTCAATCATCCTGACAAAATCTTCTTTAGATTCCAAGACGCAAACAAAGCATACGCAACAGCGCTTGCTGGTGCTGGTGGTGACGCCTTTGTTGGAAAGAACAAGAAGATATTCGACAAGATTCTAAAGGGTGGGAAGCTAACAGACGAAGAGTATAGTATCGCTCACACCTTTATGAAGAACGCTGTGGTCGAACGCTACCTTGGGAAGACGGGGCGCAGTGTTGTCAAGGGCGAGAGAATCTCAAAGAGAGTCTATGAGGGCAGCAAGCTTGGTGGTTCAGCCAGGGTAGCAGCGGTGGACCGAGAGATCGGACTCATGAGTGGTGTTGAGGATATGTTCAGGGGCGTAGCCCTCACCCTCAGTGGGAAGAGTGACTACATTCGAGCAGGATTTCCAAACGCCAAGGGGAAGCTCGGCCTTATAGGAATCAAGGCAGAGGACTTTGGTAAGACTGTAAACCCTGTGCTTCTTGAACACTGGGCTCAGACCGTGAGCGAGATAAACGGCCTCCAGAACAAGCTGGCAAGAGTTCTTGAGAAGGGTGCAAGGGACCAGGGCGAGGCGAACAAACTCTTAAGGGGTGTCTTCGAGGGTGATGAGGTTGTCGCTTATTCAGAGATAATCGAGATGTTCTATGCTCCAAGCGGAAAATCTATTGGTGACATTCTTGGTGTCGGTGAAGAGGGGCAGCGCCTTGTTGGAGATTATATCCGAGAGGGTTTGGCCAGCGGAAAGATACCAAGAGGTGCCCCAACAATGGAGGGCATTCGGTCTGCAATTGAATCTGTATATGGGAGACTTCTCAAAAAGGACCAAGCCAAGCTCGATAGGTGGGGCCTGAAACAGAAGAATGCGTTCTATAAGCTTGGTGGCCTTAGTGGAAAAGATGACTTGGGTTCTTTGTGGAGTGCCTACATTGTCACCAAGCACGCCGAGAGAATCTATGACAAGTCCTTCAAGGCTTTAGACGAGATGGTTCCTGGTATGTTCTTGTCTATTCCAGACAAGTCATCTCTTCCTGCCCGCGCTTCTGCTATCAAGCAGATACTCAAAGCCAACGGTGTAGACGATACGATTGCGCGAGAGATAACCTCGAAGATTAGAGAGGGGTTCAAGTCGGGGGTTCATCCAACGAACCAGCGCGAAGTCGCAAAGCATGTCATGCGGTACATTTACAACAACGGGTTCCTTCCCTCCCAAGGAGAGATGTCTCGTATCTATGATGCTGTGAACAAAACCTTCTTGAAGGTAGCGGGCGAGGACAACCTGATTAGCGGGATAGGCCGGTCTTGGAACAGTATCAAAAAAGGCCTCATGGAGATGCATGTGAAGGCCAACGGTGGGAACCCACTCAACGCCTCACAGACAGCAAAGGCCAATAAAGACTTAGACGTAATCACAAACGCATGGGTCTACGCTCTTACCGACTTGGACATGGATGGTGTCTACGGGTTCTTCAATCAGTTGGGGATTCGAGCAAACGCCCCGAAAGCAAGAGAGCTTGGAGATAAGGTTTCTGTTGGGTTCAACCTTGCAAAACTTCCAGCCAATAAGGTCGCTATCTTTGATGATGACTACGCGAGAATCATGGAGAAGTATGGAGAGGTGGATGTTATTGCGAAGGTGAACGACTCCCTTTCCTTGCTTAGGCCGGAGATGCGCTCTGCTTGGGATACAGTCAGGGACTTCGCAGACACAACGAGAAAGATAACGATTAGTGGATTGCTTGGTGGTTGGGTTGCTCCGGGCATGAGGTTCTTGGGAACCAACGCGCTGACCGCTCCATTCATTGTAGGGATTACAGCGCCAGGATACTTCCTCCGGTCTGTGTTTGAAGTTCCTCACTCTATCGGTGGCTCATTCGCGAGGGCAACAAGAAGGACCGGGCTACTAACCTCTTCAGATGCATACGATTACGCAACATTAGAGTTGAGGGGCCGTCCAGATAAGGTTTTGTTTCAGTCTCCAGACGGCAAGATGTGGACGCAGAAGATGGTTGATGACGCTGCTGATAAATTCAACATTCGTTTTTCTCGGTCCACGTTTGACTTCCAGTTCGACATGCTTCAAGACATTCAGCGCATGGCTCGCATCGGTCCTAACGGCAAGCCTATTTCAGACATGAAGATATTCAACACAGGCCTTACTGTTCCCTATACAGGCAACGCGAAAAGGTTCTGGGCATTCTTGAGGCCAGACAGAAAGAACATCTACTCGATGGTTGCGGAACAGATGGACAACATCCACCGGGAGGCAGTGTTTGCCCAAGCACTAAAGAGTGGACAGAACACAACGGACGCTGCCACGTTGGCCCGTGCATCTATGTTGGACTACGGAGCTCTTCCTGATTGGAGCAAGCGACACGTTGCCAGGAACTTTGCCTTCTTTGCTTTCAGATACAGAATGACTGCTGACTTCATGGGTGCCCTTATGCGCGGTGGCAAGGGTGCCAAGCTAATAGGAAACACTGGAGCGCTCATCAAGTCTCAATACGAAGACATGCAGGAGTGGGTGATTACCCCTGACTGGGCGAAGACTCGGTTCTGGAAGGTTTGGGGCAAAGACTTCAAACAGTACAGCGCACTGCATTTAGGAATACAACTCCCTTGGTCTGAGGGTCTGATGCTTCTCGGCAATGTGGCAGAGTTGTTTATGAACAGTGAGATTGGAAAGATTGAAAAGGCAGCCGATTTCCTTGTGGCAACCGTGGATCAACTTGACCCGCGTGTTGGTGCGTTCGTTGAGACATACGAGTTATCGTCTGGGCTAAGAAGCAATAAGGACTTTGCGCCAAACGGATACGCGCCATCAACCTTCTTGGAGTTTGCCTCTTCCATACCAGGCATGTGGAATCTTGTTCATGACTTCATGGACTTAGAGGTTGTGAAGAAGGACAGAGAGAGGCCTGACTTGCCCCTTATTCATGGGCACCAATGGAAGTTTGGAAGCTCCGCTGGCAAGCAGATGTTCATCGCTTTGAACTTTGCGATGCTCGTAACAGGCATGAAGCGGTCAGCAGACGATGTGCCAAGGGCGTTCGCCAGGGCTGGGATTGACCCCAAATCCATTGACTGGCGCCGAGATAGCGAGGGCAACCTTATCTCTTATTTTGTGGGTGGAACAACCGCATCTGTGATTACACATCCAGAATATCTTCGCGAGATAAAGCGGAAATACCTCTACCACACATACCAGTCCATGCTGAAACAACCCTCTTTGTAGACTTATCCCTTCACCTAAACTATAAATAGACATCACTCGGAGAATCACAATGTACACATCACCCATTTACTCACGGTCCAACGGCAGCGCTACTGGCGTGGGAATCCTCACGGCATCAGAGGTTACCATGACCGTTCCCCCGCGCGGAGTAATCAAACGAGTCCGAGTAGCCAAGGCTGCTGGAACAGCGACCACTGCTGTAGTCCAGGTTCTTGAAGCAACAGGAGGCACAGCAACAGACGTTGCTATTGCTTATGCTACCGCTGCTGGCATTGACAATGAAGAGGACATCTTCTATGAGGTTCCAGAGACGAGCCCTGGTGTTGGTTCCCTGTTCATCTCGGTTGTCCCCGACACAAACGGCAACACCTACATTGCCCGTCTTGATATCGAGAAGGCGGCTTAGATGGCAGACAGAACTATTCCAGCACCAACATCAGGCAGGGTTACTCCTGCTCCTGAACCATCACCGTCTCCCGGTGGTGGAGGGAACGCTGTGGAGTGGGTGGATCTACCGCTTGATCCCACAGATTCAGTTTGGACAGTGCTTGGCGCGAGCCCAACCAAGACGGCAGCGCTGGTCAACGGCAATCTGGAGGTAGACTTGTCTTCCCCGGCAAACTACAAAATCAGATCGTCAACAAATAACGGTCTTAACCTGGTGACCACACTACCTGTCATGCCCTGGTCTAATCATTCTGGTGGCGTCCCAGCAGGCACCGCTGCGCATACCATTCAGCCTGAGTCATCATTGTTGAAAGTGCGCGTTGAATTTGACTCGGCGCATGGGCCGACAAATGGCACTTCAGCGGATGCTTATGGGTTTAATATGATGTGCGTGGCTGGCTTCACGAGCTATCCAACGGATCAGGGTGGCAGCCCGACAGTGGGCGGTGCTGGCGTTGAGTGGCGCGGCGCTATGGTGCGCAAATTCAAGGGCGATCAACCCAGCATTTCAAGCGTTGTCAACGTATACAAGGCAGGCATCAGAACCTACCATACGGACTGGATAGAAAAAGGCGATTACTTATGGTCAAATCAACAGGGCGCTGG
>Ga0208299_1000544_pt1 | contig 34410 bp, 42 predicted proteins | sample 15_taG_FD_184089 | JGI IMG/M metagenome (GOLD analysis project Ga0208299, IMG submission 184089) | Marine viral communities from the Subarctic Pacific Ocean - 15_ETSP_OMZ_AT15312 metaG (SPAdes) (version 2) | ecosystem: Environmental > Aquatic > Marine > Oceanic | place: Pacific Ocean | collected...
TTCTCCTATTTATTAAAATTTATGATAGCTACAAAGCTACCCATAATAGCTGAAGTATGTACAATTAGTATCCCCATTGCTAGGAGAATACTTTTCATTCCGTACATTTTACTACGCCATTGAGAGATATCATCGACTTTGGTTTCAACCTTTTCTAAGTTTTTAGATAGGTTTTCATTGAGGGCGTTCTGACTTGATATATAAGAATCTAATCGTTCCATATAAACTGCTAAATTCACTTGTGTGTCCTTTTCGGCCACTTATCAGTCCTCACAAAATGTACTAGTTTGTATAAATTAGCAGGGGGACCGAAGTCCCCCCGCAAGTATCGAACTAAACTTAAGAGTTTAGGTCAGCAATTTTTGCTTGTGTCCAAATGTTCTTACATCGCATCTCACCCATAGTGTAGAGTAATCCTCTAACAACTAGTGCGTTTGCTGCAAAGTAATCTCTGTTCTCTACATATTGCGTTGGTTGTGCAATCGCAATTTCTAGATAATCAGTATCCAAAACATAAACGTTTGAACCAAGAACTGCATCAGCTGTTGATACAGACTTAGCAACGTCAGCGTCTGGGATAATTGGGATACCTTGGTAAGTAGCTAGAACTAGTCCAGTTCTTGTACCCGGGAAAGTTCTTTCAGAACCTACACCCACTTGGTACTCTTCTTGTCCTAAGTATCTTTGGTTAGAGTTAAGCAATCTTTCTAAGTTGAAGTATTGGTCGTGTCCCAAAAGGATTAGTTTTGGTTCCCCACCATTCTCTCTGATTTTTTGGATTGCAGTGTCTAATAAGTTTAGACTTAGTGCTCTACCAGTACCTGAGTTGTATGAACTTGAAGCAGCTGCATTCCATCCACCAGCTGTTCTACCAGCTAGAGTTAGGTCATAAGCTCTTGACCTAGCTACACCACCACCAACGGTAGAACCGTCTTCAGCAACAATGTCATCAATAGATGTCATACCTGCTCTTGAGTAAATGTAAGCTACGTCACCGTCAGCGAATGTAGTACCTGAAGCAACTGTAACAGCACCTGTAGATGTGTTTACGGCAGAAATAGCAGAACCTGAAGTTCTGTCATGTCCTGTAGCTGAAACATCATATTGTGCTACTGCGTCACCGATTTTGAAGTTCTTTGCCATTGAAGCAGGAACTGTGAATGATGTTGCTCCACCAGCAGAAGTCAAGTAAGCTGAACCTGCGTTCAACTCTTCGTTAATTTCTTTTATGTGGTCTAACTGAGCGTTTTCATTTTCCAACGCAAGTACATCACCAACACCACCTTCTAGCTGTGCAGTGAACACTGATTTCACTGAAGCACCGAATGTAGTTGAAACAATTCTAGGTAAACTAGATACTGATTCAATGTTGGAGATATCCACTGTTGGGATAGAACCTGTTTCAGTCACTGGTCTTGAACGGCCAGAACCTCTATCAGTTCTTACCCTCCAACCAGCAGTATTTCCCCAGACCACTCTAGGGATAGCATTGAAGAATCTTGTTTGGTTGTTTAGTGCTTGCCAAACTTTTCTTCCGTATGTTGTGTTGAATACACCTGTTGCAGAGTCAACTGTAAAGTAGGATTGTTTCTGTAAGTATTCAGGTCCGAATACAGACTGATACAGTCCTCGTTGAGACTGAGCAAGATATTCTGTTAAACTTGGATTTGCCATGTTTGTAAATCTCCTGTAGTTTGTTTATAATTTATTATCCTAATAGCTCTCTAGGAACACCATCAGTGTTTCCAGTTTCTATATTGTGTTGCATTCTTCTTAATTCTGAATAAGAAAGTTCTGCAAGTTGTCCGGCTGTGTCAGCAGTTGCTGCAGCTTTTTGTATAGGTGTAGAATCATCTACTCCTAAGCTGTTTACTACTTTTGGAGCCTGTAACCCAGTCTCTTCCCTGAATCCCATTTTTCTGAGTCTTGCTTCAGATTCAGTTTGAACTGCTTTAGAAATATTAGTTTCTGTTGCTTCTAATTGTTTCTTTAGAGTCTCTAACTGTTTCTTCATTGATTTCATCTCGTCAGAATCGTCTTCGTCATCCATACCCTTCTCTTCTACAGGTTCGTCAGCTGCGTCTTCGTCATCATCGTCCTTGTACATACCCTTCTCTTCTTTGTCATCATCATCATGACCTTTTTCCATCTCTTCGTCATCATCGTCTGCTTTTTTCATAGCTTGGATGGTGTTTTGCTGTTCCTCTATTTTAGAGTCAATACCAGCATCGCTTTCGGAATCGTCAGCGTTTTGTGGAGTACCGCCTGTTGGGGCTGCTTTTTTCTCATCTCCAGAAGCATCTGAGCCAGCATAGCTGTCTCCTTCTGAAGCTTTAAGAACTGCTTGCACCTCTTTAGCGATAGACTTCACTAACTCAGCTTTTGCAAGAGCTTCGGCTTTCTCTATTTCCTCTTCCTCTTTGCTAGCTTCTTCTTTAGCCAATCGTCCGTCCATTTTTTGTAGGACTTCGGCTACAGCTGCTAGAGCAAGATTAGTGCCTTCCATCTGCTTTTCAAGCCTTTCGTTTATGTCTGCCATAGTTTAAAACCTCCTATGATTTAAATTTGTTCTTTGCATTTAACAAAAAAGGTTGGTCTTAGCCATCCGACCCTTTAAATTATGGAAAGAAATATAACGTTATATTTAACGCTATTTTATTATACTGAGGAAATCGAAAAATCCTACTCAATTATAATATGTTTATGGCAACTATTCGGAATCGGGTAGACCTTTTGAGTCTAATTGAATCATTTCATTACGAAAATCGTATAAAGGAACTTGAACAAGCTTCTTTAATTTATCACATTGGTTCCCTTCTGGGAGTGATGCCTCTACTAAATCTAATATCTTCCCCACCATCTTAGAGTGTCTAGAAATAATATACTCTTGGTTTTGGGTTACTTTACTTATATCCATTTTTTTCCTCCTATTCTTTTATTTGAATTGCTTTAGGCAATTGTTTTCTATATTCTTTGGGTAATTTTTTATACACTTTGTCATAGGCCTCTTGTACAAAATTCTTTTGTATTCTTAATTGTGCCATCCGTAATCCAAAGTTATTTTTAGGACTAGCCGTATACCAACCCCCTTTTCCTTCTACAGGTTTATACCCAAGCTCATAGTGTTTGGTATGAGCTCGTACAGGAACGATGCCTCGTTCTGTTTTTCGAAAATGCTGTTTTGTCTCAGCAGAATAACTATATGGTGTTCCTGTATTAGGATTTGCTCCTCGTATTTGAAACACAGATTCTCCTGCGTGTTGTGCCGGAAGCAATATAGGGTCAAAAGTTTCGTTGAACCTTATAGTAAGGTCCGTTGGATTGGCCTCTATCTCAACTGCATCAGACAATGGTATAGGAGAATTTGGAAGAATTTTTTCGCATTCTACTATAATTTCTTTACCAATCTCCTGCAGAACAAACTGTGAAAGAGTCTTGTAAGCTCTCCGCTGTTTGGTAGTCAGTTGTTGTTGTTTCCTAGGCATAAACTATTATACTAGTTTATATTGATAAGTCTCCCCATTTTTCAGGAACCTTGTCGAAAAACTTTCGTTTACTGTTGTCGTAACGATTCAAATAAATAATATCTCTACCGATATAACCATACTGGGGGTGCCAATATGTAACTAATTGTTTAGGTTTAGTAGCGGCATGAAGTCGCTGTAAGGCAAACTCATCGGGTCCCTTCATTGTGCCACAGATATGCAATTCACCTGTTCCTATATCTATTTCATCTATTCTGTGGAAATGTCCTATCATTACACTATCAAACTCTATAGCTGCATCATCATCCATTGAGTCTTCTATTTCTCTCTGTAATGTTTTTCTGAATTGAAAGACACTTCTTAGTTTAGCAATAGCTCCTGTAATAGCTCCACTACTTCCTGCTCCGGAAATACTGTCTCCATGCATTATAAGAACTACTTTATCGTGTATCTTGAATGTAGTCATAAAGCTTCTAGGTATATGAAATTCTATATTATCTTGGTTCTTACAAAACGTTGCAACCCATTGATATAACATATAATCCCAATCCATGAATTTGTCTTTCATAGGTGGCTTTCTGGTCATTCTTCCATGATTACCAACTACACAAGGAACTGTAATCTTTGTAAAATGTGGTGCTAAATACATCAAAGCTTGAGCAATAATACTTGCTCCTCTAATCATTTGCTCCATATTATTCATTTGATTAGACCTAGCTAACTCATCATGAATATCCCCACTAATCATATCACCTAACATAGGAACCATTAGTTCATCTATCGGAGCAATTTGTCTTCGATAAGCCGTGTGTTTTAATACTTGGTTAGCCCATCCATACATTCTTTTATTAAATATGTCGAAATTATATTCGTTCAAACCCCGCATTTGCTCTTTATATACTTGTTCCCCAACGTGAGTATCAGATAGGGGTGAGACTACAATTTGTTTTTGATGTCCAAATGGAGTTTTATCAGAGTTGTTTAAATGTTTTAGAGGTACTGACGGAAAGCCTTTAGTATATTCTTGAATTGTTTGGACGATAACATCTTGTTTTATATTTTCTTTTAGAAGTCCATTGTAGAGTTTTTTGTAATAATCAGCTTCGCCTTTATAGGTAGCCAGCTTCTTATCTAGCTTGATACGATTATCTGTGCCTTCCTCGTTTACCAAGAGTTCTTCTTCCGGTTCCCAATGGTTTTTGTCGAACCACTTTTGAATGGTTGTTCTGTGAACCTGAATGCCATGTTCCTGTTCCAGCCACTCTGCTATCTTCGTCCACGTAGCCCCAATCGCTCTTCTTTTTATTATCTCTGATTTTACCTGCTCGGGTATCATAACTAAACTGTATCTCCGTAACTAGTATCTTTGCACATATTCTGCACTGCAAATCTTTGTCTTGATTGACAAACATTGGTCCCTTACACTTAGGGCATAATACTACACTATCATATTTTGATGTGTTGTGCAACTTAGTCACCTAATAACTTCTTGTACAAGTCCTTCCCTACTATTTTTTCAAACGGTACTTCTTCAGATTCTTCATCAATTTCTTCGACAACTCCCCTCTCTTTATCTTTAGATGCACCCGTAACAAGAGGGCCCCTCTCAGGTCCAGAACCATATTGAAGCTGAACACTTAGTCCTGCTGGGGCTGTTTGTCCAGCATCCCCCTTTTCATCAGGTTTGTTGTGTTTTATATCCTCGTCATCATCTAGATTACGAATTTTCTGCTCCATATCTTTTTGCTCTATAGCAGCATTTTTATCTGGTTCACCATCAAACTCTACGGGGTTTTTTTGGTCATCAGTTATTTTTGTTTGGGGGTTTATATCTTCGGAACTCGTTTGTTGTCTAAATTTGATATCATCTTTTTTTAATTCCTTGCCCACCCAATCTACTAAGTTTAAAGTAAATTCAGAATTTTTCTGCATCATTTTTCTTTCTGGCGAGTTACCAGTAATAAAATCTGCTAACCGATGAATACCAGTTCGTTTCTTCTTTGTCTTTTTTCTTTTATCCCTTTCCCCATAGGTTGGGGTAAAAAAACCAGAGTCTGTAGAAACAGCTACTGTTCCGCCCCCATCTCCAAATCCACCACCATCAGCACCACCTTCTTTAGTAAGGCTTTTTTCATATTCTTCATCGTGCCATTTAAATGTAACTTGTTTTTTATCTTGCATCAATTGTGTGGCGTATGCAATGGCTTCTCGTAGTCCATCATCATCATAAGAAAACTTTTTATTATTAACTTGACCTTTTTGAATATTATTCATCTTCTATATTTGTGTCAGTTGGTTCTGTTGCGGTTTTAGTTTTACCTTTTGTTCCTCTTTTAGGAAACTGTGTTGGGTCTGGAAATACAGCTTTCTCAATAGTAGTTACACCACTGGCACTTAAGTCTGCCACATAGTCAACATTATTCTCAGAAAACCACATTTTAGTTAAGTCAGAGCTCAGTTCCTTTATAACAGGACTGGAAAAACCCTTCTCACTTAAAGACTCTACCCAAGACTTAGACAGAGTTAGCTCATTTTTCTTAGCACGAGCTTCAGCATATTCATCAATATCTCTCTCCTCATCTGGAGATTTGTCACTCCAATCTGGAGTTATTCCACCGGTTCTACCTTTGAACTTTCTTTGTGATGGTGGCTTGTAAGCTTTCAACATAGCTTGGATAGGTTCACCTTCTTCACCTTCGTCGCCTTCTGGAACTTCATCACCCCCACCCATCATTGCTTCTTGTTGTTGCTGCATCTGCTCTTCTTGCATTTGCATTTGTTGCTGTTGTTGTTCAAGTTGCATAGCAGCTTGTTCGGCTTGCATCTTAGCAGTTGGGACAGGTTCCCCACTTACAATAAAATCTGCCTCAAAAACATCAACATCTTGTTCTTTTAGTTTTATATCAAATCCTAATTGTGCAAATTGATTTACTATTTGTATTTTTTGTTGAGCATGGGCAATCCTAGTGTTCTCAGCCTTTTCCTCTGGTTGAGGTAGTTGTACTGCATAATCAGTAATGCCAAACGCATCTAGTAATTGTGGGAATACTTTCTCATGTAATAATCTTTGGTCACTCTCAACCACACGACTCATCACTACTAGTTGTTGAGTTTGTTGTGATAAGCCACCAAATGCATCAGGAGCACCCTGCCATGCTGGAGTAACACCCCACATAGCTGAAACACGTTCCCTGATTTCATCTCTAATAGGTAAATATTCCATTTCATTTAGACTATGGAAAAGTCTTACAAGGTCCACTCTACCTCTTTGGTTTCTAGCAGATACTGCAACCATAGGTATGTAGTTAGGGTCCATTCTTGTTTGAGCCGCAATGTGTTCTCTTTCTCTACGTAATGACTCTGGGTCATCAGTAGTTACCATTAACATACTGGCTGGCATTTTTCTTTCAAAGAAATATCTATATAAGTTTTTATCCATACCTACTAAGGTCAAAGCCTTTTCAAATATTGTAAGTATTGGTGACCATCCATATGTTTCAGATGGTGAGAATTTTGAAAGATGTATAATTTCTTCATCAGAGAAATACATATGAGCACTTCTGTGATAATACTTATACATTGCTGGCACAAGTGTTACATTACAATCTTCTTTAGCACATGTCCCACTGTCTTCTTGTACCATTTCTCTATGGATTGGACAGAGATAATGAGAGTTTTTAGGGAGTCCTGCTGAATCTAAATCAAATTCTACAAGAGCTGGGTTCAATCTTCTAATTTCTTGAAGTCTAGAAGAAACTGTACCATCCCCAGTGTCTTTATACTCTTTGGCTAAATATAAGAATCCGTCATCTAATGTATTTACATCAAAATGGAATTGTCTTAAAACCTCTTCCATACTCTGGTCAAATACATTACAGTCCTTTAACCATCTAGTTAATCTTTTTTTCTGTTCAGGGTCCGGGTTGTCCGCTGTTGGGACAATTGTTATGCCTCTTCTAAAGACCTCCCCAGTAATATGGGAAACAGGTCCTCGGATTTCTTCTACAGAATATGCAACAGTTTGAAGGTCTTGTACTAATTGTTGGCGGTAAGCCATTTGATGTCTTACCCAAGTATTTACTATTTGGTCAAGACCAACTGTAGGTGCTTTACCAGTATCTCCCTGAGATTTCATAACATCCAATAAACTAATTTGTTTATTTAAATCCGCCATCTGCTGTTGCATGTGGGGGACTTGAGGTAGATATTCAGATAATTTCATTATTAATCCCTGCTTAGTTTAGTCATATCCTGCATGGATACTAACTTTAATATATTGTCCATCGCTTTCTCTTTTAGTTGGTAGTCTTCTGAATGTTCAACATCTCGAATAACTTCAGATTTTTGTTCCTTCAACTTTAATATTTCCTCATTCAAGGTTTGGATTTCTTGGTCTCTATCTAATATTATGGCTTCAAGTTCAGCCTCACCAGTACCAAAAGTAGCATTTTCAAGTACTCCCAGACTACCGGCTTCTTTTATTAGGGCTATAAATTGCCCCTCACTAAGAGTAGCTACTGCGGGACTATCATCAGGAATATCATCCTCAGCACTCAGCATTTTTAAATCAGCGTGCCAAGTATCTAATATTCTCCATGTCCCCTTATCATCCTTAGTTGCTATATACTGCTGACCAGAGTCAGATAACATATTTCCTATTTCTCCGTTTACCATTTTTCTCTCCTAAAATCTTCTCTATTTATATTATACTAGATTTTTCGTATTTACTTACGCAATCTTGCAAGCACTCCACCCACAAGACTTACAAGTCTCACATCCAGACTCAAATACTATGTTTGGATTGTCACAACAATCGTAGTTTTCAGCTTCGGATATTACCTGTTCTTCTAGTTCAAAACCATCAAGTTGTAACTGCTCAGATTTATTTTCAGAATTACCTTTTACAAGAACTTCTTTGTCCCTACTACCAGCTCTGTAGACAGTTATACCCTTACATCCTTCTTGCCATGCTAACATATAAGCCTTTTCTACATCTTCTATTGTAGCAGAATTATCAAAGTTTATTGTTTTAGATATACCGGAATCACAGTGTGCTTGAAAAGCTGACTGCATAAGAACATGGTCTTCCGGAGAAATCTCGGGAGCAGTAGCATATACTGCCTTAGCCCAATCCGGTACCTGCGGAGCAGTGGCTAAAGAACCACCCTCTGCTAAGTAATCCATCAAATCTTCTGAATAGAACCCATGTTTTTTAGCGTCTGCTTCAAAATACTTGTTCACATAGTTTAATGTTTTTCCTTCTAATATGTTTTGTTTTTTCCAAGCTAATGCAAATGTAGGTTCAATACCACTAGATGTGTCAGCTATCATTGATATTGTTCCTGTTGGAGCAACTGTTAGTCTGCAATGATTTCTAAACATCTGACTTGCTTCTTTGTTAAAAGGAACATTATAAGTGCTATTATCCCAAGCAGGGAAAACTCCTCGCTTATTTGCTAACTCTTGTGATTTTTCGTCAGCTATCTCACGAACCTTCTTCATCAAACCCCCGCCCACATCTCGAGCTAATTTTGACCCATAGGGGATTTGCATTTGTATTAGTAAATCAGCAAAGCCCATAACGCCTAAACCTATCTTTCGTGTAGCTTTAGTCATTTGTTCAATTTCTGGGGTAGCATATTTATTAGCATCGATTACATTATCTAAAAAATGAACAGATGTTCTTATAACATGGTCTAGTCTGTCCCAATCTATTTTTTCTTTCCAGCCATGAGTGAGCCCCTCAGACTTCTTGTAAAAAGTAGCTAAGTTTATAGACCCTAAATTACAAGACTCGTTTCCTAATAAAGGTTGTTCACCACATGGGTTTGTTGCAATCATGTCACCATATTGTTCTTTTACATGATTGTCTTTATTTACTTGGTCGAGAAATATCATTCCGGGTTCACCGTTTTTCCATGCCCCCTCAACAATCTTATTCAATACGTCTCGTGCTGATAAGCTACCAGCAATAGAATTATCATGTGGATTAATTAAATTATACTTCATGTCATTCTTAGCGAGTTGCATAAAATTAGAATCTACTCCTACAGATATGTTGAAATTGTGAATGTCCCCTTCTGTAGATTTACATTTGATAAACTCTAGAATATCTGGGTGATATATAGACATTACAGCCATATTAGCTCCATCTCTTTTACCACCTTGGGTTATCATAGATGACACTCTAGACAATGTTTTAAGTACTTCTATTGGACCACAGGCAATACCATGTGTAGACTGAATCTTTGCTCCTCGAGGTCGAAGCTTTGAAAGGGAAAATCCTGTTCCTCCTCCGAATTTTTGTACCATTGCCGCATCGTGCGAAGCTTTCATTATTCCTTCCATGCTATCTTCTAAAGGTAGCACAAAGCATGCAGATAAAGTTCCTTGCTCTGTTCCAGCATTCATTAGTGTTGGTGAGTTAGGGACAAACTCTAGGTGCTTCATTACTGAAAAAAAGTCTTTTTCTGTTAAGGAAGCCTCAACCGGTAGATGGAGATAATCAGAATCAATTGATGCTACTGCTTTAGCAACACGTCTAAATAATTCTGTAGGGGATTCAACTATTTCTGAATCCTTATTTTTCAATAAATACCTATGTTCCAATATCACTTTGGCTTGGTCTGATAAATTTACTTCTTCTAATGCTTCGGGTTGTGTTATATCGGTTGTCATGGAACTAAGGTCCTCCTTCTAATTTATTTTTTATTTCTTATTTTCTGTGTCCGCAATAAAGGCAAAGACCTCTTTCTGGAACCCAAAAAGAAGGACTACACACCATCTCTTTACACTGAGGATTGGGTGCCAAAGCTGCTTTCTCAGATGGATTAACTGGTTCCATCTGCAAGGGATTTAAAGAAGACAATTTCTTCTGTTGGTCTTCTGTAAGTCCTTTCATCTCATCCTGCATCACTTTACGACTTTCCGGGGTTTCTCCCGGACTAATGGCATTAAACCAATCAGTCGCACTCCCTAAGTCTACAAACTTATATGCTGTGTCATGTGCTGCTTGTAGAGCCATGGCAATTGAAAAAAAAGCATCACCATGACCCATTGGTGTGTCGGGTGCTTTTAAATCATTGCTCACAGACAGGATGTGTTGCTTCTGTCGCTCATCCTTTATTAGTTTTAATATACCAGAATGAACAAATTTTTCAAAGACTCCAGCCATAGTATTTTTACTTTTTCTTGTGAAATTCATAGGTCTCCAGCGAGCGTCTAAACCACGGTCTTCTAGCTCCCCCCGAGTGTTATCAATATAGCCCCCATCTAAATCAAAGTTATCAGCAACTTCATTTAAAAATTCTATTTGGTCGGAGTAACTCCACCCGTCTAAAAAGGACGAATGTATTTGATGTAACTCCTCACCCCGTTTTCTAAACAGAACTAAATGAGATGGGTGTTTTTTCTTACCTACATCAAATCCACCAAAAATCTGGTCTCCGGTTTCCCAACCAGTGAACCTTTTAGTAGATGGGTATGACCTTAATGAGTCGTCTTCACACTTAGTGATATCCTCTTCGTTGAAATAAGACTCTGTAGCAAAATGCGGAATCAACATAAACTCTGAAGCAAAAGATTTAGGTCTAGCTTTTTGTTGTGCTAGCAAGTACTTCTCACTCATTATTTCTGGAGCCAATACTCTTCTCCCCGGCACTGGGTCTAGGGCAGGTAATACTCTAGCTTTGAATCGTTCATCACTTTGTAACTTAGCCAGTATATCGTTTGGCATCATAGGTGTACCCACAACAATGACAGGAGCATCTTTTAAAGGAATGAACATTGATTCTGTCATAAAGTGGTCTTCTACTTTAGTTATCTGTCCTATATTCAATGGGTTTTCAGGGTCTCTCAATACGTCATCGGCAATTAGTGCCCCATTCACGTGCATACCCCGTTTGAAAGAAAACAATCCACCATGCATAATTTCCATAGGTTTATTGTTTTTATAAAATCTAGCTGAGAAATCAGCCTTCGGGTTTCTGTTTATAAGAAGCTCCGGAATAATGGGGTTTCTTGCAATAGTTTTATTTATCTCAGCAATATGATATTTTGCCATACCATCACTATAAGATAGGTAAAGTATAGACATATCTCTAGGAGCCTGCAACAATCTCCAAACACTAAAGGCATGCCCTAAAATAGTTGATTTAAAATGCCCTCTGGGTAATACCCCAACATAATTCAAGCCTGTTTCTAAACATTCTTCAATATCTTCTGCAAGTAAACTTACATGCCAAGCTTTAAAATACTCTGGATTGTCATATGATTGAGCCCATATATTTTCAATAAACTCTCTAAAAGTGCCTACTTCATATCGTTTTTGTTCTAGTAAACCATCGGAAAGCATATCAAACGCCCCACCGACACTAAGAATGTCTTTAGCCATTTCTATATGTCCCTATGTTTTTGTTCTATAGTCTTTAGCTTTATACCAATTCTCTGTAAGGTTTCTTGGTCTGCAATCTCTTCAATTAAGACTGTCATAATATCTTGAACAAACTCCATGTTTATCATGCCTTGTAATACTTCACGTTGCCCCTTTATTCCAATATCCGCTGCTCTAGCTGCGTCTAAAGGTCTGTCAAAGGTAAGGCCTTGTATCTCATTACCTGCTTTGTTAGCAATCTGTGTATAAGTATCTAATTGCTCTGTTTGTAGTCGAGCAAATCTCTGTCCTTCAGATTCTGCTAAGTTTCTCTGAGTATCGGCAATAGCTACCGCTTTTTGTTCACCCCATCTGTCTCTTTTAGCCCACATATAAATAGTAGGCGGAGCAACCTTGTGCTCTTCCGTAGAAACTTCTTTAGCAATATCTTTGGCTGTTTTGTCTCCCTTTAAAAATAGCTCCATAGCTTTTAATTTTATTTCATCAGGTATATGTTTAGGCATAATTATTAGTCCTTAAATTGGTCATAGATACTATTAGAGTCGTTCATTCCGTACCCAGCATCAGAAACATGTTGGGAATCAATATTTCCACCCAATGGTGTTCCGTCTGAATTTAGGAATTGAGAAAAATCCCAGTATCCTGTTTTATCTGTATGAGCTGTATAACAACTAGGAACCTTTACCTTAGACCCACCGGGTAATCTTATTTCATTGAATTGCATTCCTATTTCACCTCTAGTACATATTCCAGCCCAAATGTGTTCTTGTTCTGCAATCGGTGTAAAATTTTGTCTCTTCAATAAAGTTCCTGTAGTTCTTTGTAAATTTTTTACTTGTTGGTTACTACCACATTTAGCAAATTTACACCAAACCACCGCCCCATACTCTTTTTTTACATCTTCAAGAGTAGGTAATTTCTTAGGAAATTTGTCTTTGTAATCTCTTTTTGTCTCTTCCTTTTTACCCGGAAAAGCCATAGTAAATCTTCTTACAACTTTCTGTAGTCCACCTGCTATACTCATACTAGAACCTCCTTTTGTTCCATAACGCTATGCATGCTGCATCAGCGTAGTCTTGTTCGGGGAATTTATCTCCCCACTTTTCTTCAGCAAATCTTTTGATTTCATCTTTTTTTACATTGCCTTTCCCAACAACATCTTTTTTCCATGTATTATTATCTACACGAACTGTGGGAATACCTTGTAACACTAAGACTGCCCATACTGCCCCAACAACGCTGGCTAGAGTTCCAACCACACTTCTGTTTTGAGCAAATATTGATGCTTCTATTGTTGCAAAGTCTATATTATTTATTGTACTAATTTCCTTAGAAAAATTGGTTATCAACTCGGGAAACCTTTCAGGGAATGATTTTTTTGTATCGCATCCCCATTTATACAGAGCTACTATTTCTTCGTCAGGATTTACAGCTGCCCCATGAATTGCCTTACTAGAAGTATCTAAACCTAAATATATCATAGTCTATCCCCATTTGTACGCAAGGTGACCACTCTACTAACAGTATTATAAGCAGTTGTATAAGTATTTAGTAGCCCTTCTGTCTTTTTTAGTGTGGCTTCTTGGTCAATAATTTCCCGTCTCAGTTCCCTTAGAACTTCGTGGGTGTCCATAATCTCACCTTTTAATTCATCTCTAGTAGGCTTTTTCTTATCTTCTTCTTCATACATTTTGACAGTTCTATACAAAGCCGTGCTATAACCTTCATCGAAAGCTGCATTCAAAGCACCTACTTTAGATTCAATACCAGCTATTTTAGTTTCTAGATAAGCTTTGTAACCACCATACATAGCTAAGAAATCAGCTAATATTTTATTATCATAAGTGTTTAATTTAGAGAACTCTAAGGTTTCATTCTCTTCTAAGTCAACAGTTAGTGGTGGTAACCCCAAAGAATCAACTTCTTTTTGGGCTTTCCCTAGAGCTTTCATTGGTGTCCATTCTGTCTCACGCTCCTGCATATTAGTATCCCTCCACTTTTCTACAATTACACCACGTTGCTCCTGAACACTTCTCAGGGGGCATCAACATTTCTTGAATATTAAAACAACGTCTTAGTATTTCATCCCATTGAATTGGGTCTTTATCTACTAAAAACGTTTTTATTTTCTGGTCGTTTTTGTTTTCATATAAAACTGTACCTTGACCATAATCTCCCATATTTAAATACATTTGAATCTGTATTTGATGTTCTGGTTTAGGTTTTTTTAATTTAGCAAAGCCTGCTGTATTAATAGATTTCAATTCAATCGGATGTGTACCGAATTTATAATGGTTGATTAAAAAGTCAATTCTTCCAGAAATGGGTGGTATTTCTTGTTTTACTGAAACTTCTCGGTCTATTAAGATATTCAAACCTTCTAACCACGAACCAACCCTTTCTTCTAAAAAATTACCATTTTGAAATATTCGTTCTAATTTAGCTGGTAATGGTTGGTCTGCCATTTTACCATGATAGCATAACCATACGTATTTATCACATGGATTGCTAATTACAGATGGGTGGAAAACACCACCTCTAGGAGCAAACATTGTGCCTGTTAAGTAATCATCAATTATCTCAGATAACCACATATCCTCTGTTGCTGACTTTTCTTTTATTTTTATTGGCTTAATTTGTTCAATGCCTGCCATAATTGTTCCTTTATATCTTTTTTAGTGATTGCTGTTATGTGAATAATATCTTCTATCTCAGGATACTCTTTCAAATCTTTATCTCTTTTGCGGTCTCTTTTTATATTGTGTCCATATATTCCATCAGCTTCAATTACTCTTTGTATCTCTGAAACATAAAAATCTACTGTATATGGAGGAAAACTTGTTTGTTGTGAATATCTCATACCAAATTCATCTAAGCAATCAGCAATAATATTCTCTTGTTTAGTATATTCTTTAGGGGGTAAGTTCATTTTGTAACTCTTCAAACAAAGTTGGTGTTTCTAAAAATAACCCTTTCAAACCATTCATGCCCTGTATTTTAGTACCCTTATAGGTGTACCATGTCCCTGATTGCTCGATTGCTCCTTGATTAATGCCCTCTCGCATAAAAGTCTCTATAACATCTATGCCACCACCTGCTTTGAAGGGTACCACAGCTGCGTTCCAGTGCTCACCACCTATCTTAGACTTATGCATTCGTATCTGCATGTCGAACCCAACTCGTCTGTCCTCACCGTCTATTTTTTCATTTATCCAACCATCCCGTCTAACTTCCAACATTGCATGAGCATAAAAAGTCTGCCCTTGACCTCCCGGCCAAGTATTTCCTTGTCTTCCGATGCCTCCAATGCTTTGTCTCTGTTGGTTTATAGCAATAAACGCTGAACCATTCTCTAGGTACGGGAACAGTTTTGGAAAAGCACTATTTACAAATCTTCCTTGCCAAGCCATTGGGTTGTAATCAAAGTTACCCTTCTCAACTTCTTTTGTTATATCTTTGGGTACTAAGGCTGCAATACTGTCCAATACAACTACAGCAACACCCGCCTGTAACCCTTCCTTAAGCTGTGCCATTGCTTCCTCACCGTTAAGAGGTTGAGATATTATAATTTTAGATTGGTCTACACCACATTTAGTCATCCAGTCTTTATCATAAGACCTTTCTGCGTCTATCCACATAGCCTCTCCGCCTTCTTTTTGGGCACTTGATACAGCTAAAGAAGATAAATATGATTTACCTACATTAGGAGGACCATAGATTAGTGTAAATCGATTCTTAGGGAGTCCCCCGCCTAATAACTGGTCTAACTGAGGTAAATGAAATGGTATTTTTTCTACCTCTGGCACATCTTCTCCTAAAGAAAACTTTAAATCTTTGTTTTTTAATAGTTTTTTAATTGCACTATCTGCGTCTTTATCCATCTTGTTGTCTCCTATGTATAGATTCTGCCCATGAAAAATAAGTAGCGGCTAATTCAATCAACTCAATAAACAATTTAGTGTCATTTCGATTGAAAATCTCTTTCACAACATCTCCATTTTTATCAGTTGTTATAAGATTCCACCAAGAATCATCGTGGTCTTGTGTTCCATATACTTTTGTTTGTCGTTCTTTTTCTGCTAATACAGCTTCTAATATACTCATACTAGAAACATTAGATTTATTTGGAGTCATCTAACATATCCTCGATTTGTGTATCTACTTTTCCTTTTATAAAGTCCCACACAACATCGGCTACTTTTTTAGATTCTTCTAACTGCGGTTCTATTGGTAAATCAGTATCTATCTGGTCAACAGATAAGTCTACTCTTCCATATTGGTTTTGTTCTAAGGGACCTACTCTAAATGTAAATCCTAAATGTGCACTAACTTTCGGCATTTGAAACCTCCTTTTGGTCTAGCTCTATATATTTTTAATATTTTCTTTTTACTAAGTTTATGGTTGTGTCCTAAATGATATCCTTCGTGTTTCTTGCAATAATAAGAATCCATGTTTGAAAACAAAATCTGCTCTCTGTAAAGGGCAAGAGCAGTCTCTACATCGGACTCACATTCATATATTATTTTTGTATCACAGCCCATTTCTTATTCTTCTTTATCACTAAAATGCAACAGTAACATTGCATAGTGTATTATTTTTAGTATGTCCTTACGAGGTGTACCTTTTTTATCATATCTTGAAGCATACTTTAGAATATTACTTCTACAAAATGCTTTAGCATCTCCACAAGCTGCTATAAAGTCTAATGTCTGAACCTCACCCTCGCTGTAATGCTGGTCATATGTGTCTTCCACATACTCAGTTATTTCTTTTATTATTTTATCTTCGTTATACTTAGACATTTTCATCTTCCATTTTAAACAATGGTAATTGTTTATTTTTAGTTTCAACGGTTTCATTTAGTAAAGGTTTTTCTCTATCCGCCCTGTACCTTTTATTCATATACATGGGAAGGTGCCCTAACCCTAATTCTTTAATTTTTTCCTGAAAAAACTCTTTCGTTGTTACAAGTTTACTTCTGGTATCACGTTTTGTTTTTTTGTTATCTGCTCTACCTTTACCTTTATTTTGCGGACTATGGACAGTAATTTCTCTATGGCAATTTGGACATAAAGGTATCAAGTTTTCGTAGCGATGGTCATAAGGATTATCATTATAATGAATTATCTCTAAATTAGGTAACCCATTTCCATTTAGTCCCGAATATCCACAGACTGGGCAAGTGTTACCACACTTCTCTAATAAATATGCTCTGACAATAGTAGAAATATCAGTTCTAGAACCACCAAGCACTTTATCAGCCTTCCAATCTTTTATAAACTGTACTCTTCTAAGAAGATGGGCTTCGGACGCTGCTCTAGATTGTTTAGATACATTTGGGCGTATTTGTAAAGCATCCCATTTTTCTTTATATTTTAGCTTGTAATGGGTAGTAGATTTTAAATTTTCTTTGTGTTTAGTCATAGTGTTTATATACTATCAGTTTTTATGTTTATTTTCAAGACCAAACTACCCCGTTGGAGTCTGTCGTTGGAGCGTCATCCCAATCTACAAGGTCATCCATAGTTAAAACTTTTAGTTCCTTCTTATTCGCCCAAGATGGTGTACACAACTCCATATCAACTTTTAGTGGTATATCCAAAGTATTTGTCTCAAGTAAATCCCTAATTGCAAAAGGTACAGTCTCTAATTCGGAATCATGTATCTCACATATAATTTCATCATGAACCTGTAATAAAATATTGCTTTTTTTATTATCTAAAAATTTAGCAACCTCAAGCATACGTTCACTCAAAAGGTCAGCACTGGTTCCTTGGACGAGATAGTTTACTCCTTTGTAAGCAAATTGTGGGTTAATTTGGTAAACCCTACCATACTTATTGCGGATTTTACCCACCCCCTCAACCTTTGCAACAACTGCATCGAAGAAATCTTTTGAACCCCTCATACCCTCAAAGTATTGCCTTTTAAACTTCCCGGCTTCTCTTGGAGAAGTATTCAACTGTTGGGCTAATTTCTTATTACCAATACCATAAATAGTACCAAATGTAATAGCCTTAGCATACTGACGATATTCCTTGAATCTATTATGTGACTCATCTATTTTGAAAGCAAGTTTTGCCGCTTCACTGTGGAAGTCTACATCTGTTTTATTTAGAATGGCATCAATCTCAGGGTTTCTAAAATATGACATAAATACCCGAACTTCCATCTGACTATAGTCAAACCCAACTAAAGAGTATCCTTGACGTGGGATAAACAATCTACGTATAGCTATCTGGTGTTTATCTAATTCATCATATGATTCATCACCAATAAAAGACCATGTTGCTAATACATCATCAGATAACTCATTATCTATGGTAATACCCTTTTGGGCAACCATAGCCGAGATTTTACCTCTCATATCAATCTTATCTTCTTCTGTTAGTTGTTTCTCTATCAATTTAAAGTGGTTACGAGGAATGTTTTGTAAGTTAGGCTCTCTACTAGATAGTCTCCCAGTTGCTGTACCCCAATTACAAAATGAAGTGTGCATAGTATCTATTTCTGTATATGGTAATATATATGTAGATTTCAGCTTCTCTAGGGTTCGATACTGTCTTATTAACCCCGCCATTCTATGATTGATATTTATTAGGGCAGCCTCATTCCAAGAATCTTGACCCTTAGATGTTTTTACAGGCGACTCAATCCCCATAGAATTAAAGACCTCACCTATCTGCTTAGGACTTGATATATTGAACTCGTCTTCATCATGTTTTTTAGACGACATTGGAATATCATAATTCCACCTTTTACGCACAGATATTTTCAGTATCTCGTCCTCAACCTCAGTCAATCTACTAGTAATTAGCTTTTCAACTCCTAAAGCATAGTGTTTGTCTACCGAAATACCTCTTCTTTCCATGGCATAAAGAACTTTAGTTAATTCACATTCCATAGTAAAGATATCGTTTTGTCTACTATCTTCTATCTTTTTTAAGTAATCGTTATAAATTCTACTCGTAAGTCTTACGTCTTCTTGACAATACTCACCTAATATATCTGCTGGTGCCTTTGAAAAATCTCTAAACCACCCTTTATTAGATTTTAGGACCTTTTTAGTATCATCATCATACTGTATAGCCTCTTGCCCATAATTACGCTTACCTGTAGCCGAAAGACCCAATTCTTTGGTATCAGAATGTTCTATCAATCGAACCATAACTATAACATCTATAAGCTTTTTGTCTAAAACTGATAGCCCCTCTTTTTCCAAAAAGTGCAAATCAAACTTTAAGTTATAACCTATGTAAGATTTTACCGATTGGTTTAAAAGAGATATTAGTTGCTGTAAGGACTCACTAGATAAATTATTACCATCGTGGTGTCTAAAGGGGTAATACTGAGTAAGGCCTTCTTTTTTAGGTTCTCCGACACCAATCCCACATATTTGGTTGGTGCCAAAAGACTTTAATCCGTTTGTTTCAACATCCACAACCAAGGTCGGTGCTACCTCTAATACCGACCTCAGCTGATTGACATTCTGTTCAAATGTTTCTTCGGTTACTGCAGCTTCTTTAGAATAAAGGTTGTTCTGAATCATCAGAAGTTGCTGCGTTCTTTGCTATATCCATAGCTGCGTCTGCGGAATTACCGTATCTCTCATAGAAATAATCTAGTAGTGGGGGTAGTTCTGCAATATCACTTTGTCTTTCTGAAGGTATCTCATCGTTTTTAGGGGTAGCTGTAATAGAATAAGAAGTCTCGTACATTCCTTGACCAGTTCTTTTTATTCTTATAACACCTTTATTTAATGCTCCCCAATCACTATAAACCTCAACTAATTGGTTCCATATATAGTCACTTCTACCAAAAGTCAAAGCAATGATACGAAAATCATTTACATCTTCTCTAAACATTTTTTTACCTGCCGGACCATCGACTTCAACCCAGTCATCGTTTCTCTTCTCTTGGTGCATTATGTTGTGAACATATGCCCAAATTGCAAATTTGTGTGATGCTCTAACATCATCAGGAACGATAGAAGTATCTACTCTCTCGTCTTTCAATAAATTTACAAACTTATTGCCTGCTCTAAAGGTGTATAGATAAATTTCTTCTAAAAAGTTATCATTCTCAGCACCAGTAGCTAGTGATGATAAAAATACTTGGTCGCCATCTCTGAACCAAATCTCTTTACCCGGTGTAAAGGCAACGTCAGGTCTTTTAGAATCCTCACGCCCTTGTTGTATTCTTGTTATTCCACTCATGTCATTATCTCCTTATATTAGTACTTTGCTTGTTAGTACTGAATGTAATATATCCAAATCAGTAATTTCTTGCAAGTCTTTGTATTTTTTTGGAATGTTTAAATATGATATCAAAAATCTATTGCCCATGTCAAGTGTAGCTTTTTCCATTCCCTTTTTTCCCGCCTCATCATTATCTAATGCTAGTACTAATTCTGTTGCTCGTAATGCACTTAAAAGTTCAATCTGTTTTTTAGATAAAGAGGCTCCAAGTAATGCTACAGCTGAGTACCCCTGCTGACTGAGCCACATACAATCTAAGGCCCCCTCGACTATATATAAGGTCTCTACATCTTTTAGTTTGTTTATACCAAATAAAGTCTTTGATTTAGAAAAACCCTTTGAAAATAAGTACTTTGGTACTGCCTGCGTTCGTCTTGTTATCCAACCTATAATCTCTTGAGATTGGTTCTTAGCCGGTATCATAAAATCTAGAAAATTGTTAGTTTTACAATCCCACTTTGAAATAGTATCTTTGGTGAATCCTCTTTTATATATCCAGTGTCCGTCCGGGACATCTAAGATTACTTCCGGTTTTTGATAAGGGAGTTCTTTGGAAACTTCTTTTTCCTCGTCCCCAAAGAAAAGTGGATTAATTTCAAGAGAATTAGTATCTATTTGACTACCAACCTCAAGATTAATTTCTTCCCAAGACTTGCCTGAAATCTTATGGAGAAAGCTTTTTAGACCTCCTTGACCACAACCTGCAAAACAAATCCAAGCTCCCTTATCAAGATTGATTGCACAAGACTCTTTTCTATCTTCATGAAAAGGGCAATGTATTACAATCTGTTCTTCATTTGGAATGTCCACCCCATATTTAGTTAATATAGAGTACCAATCTACCATTATCTATCCTTTTTGTTTTTTCTAAGAAATAGAACAACTTCGTTTCTATAACCATTTTCATCTGTAGCAATACCTTTTCTGATATCTCCTACAGTAATGTCAATGATTGGTCGTCCATCTCCTTTGCTTCTAGTAGATTTTACAATGATATGACTATCATCTTCACTTCCACCAAGCCAATCGAAAATTCCCATATTAAACCTCCTGTTTAAAAGTCTCCTCCCCCATCGTAATCGGGTATTTCATGTATCTCACCATTGTTGACTGACCACTCCATATAGGTTGTATCTCTCGGCAATTCACCATCCCGATATTTTTGGAATTGCACTAGTCTTTTGGTGTCGACCTGCTTTTGCATTAGCGATGAAGCATCCGCTGAATCTTTCGCTACAGCACACATAGCTATTGCTACGTCAGCAGCCCTTATCAAAGCATCTCCAAAAGCCACTTGGTCCGCCCTTGGGGGAGTAAACATATTAGAAGCATCCCGGGTAGCCTGTGTTGATACCATGATTGGAGTATTTGTTGCAGTTGCTAGGTTTTTCAATCCATAAAACAATGCATGTGATTGTTCCCAAGCAGCTTTTTTTGAATCGCTTGTAGCTACCAAATAAACCCCATCAATAACTACAAATTCAGGATTATGTTTTCTTACTAATCCTGCAATTGATTCCAAAGATATACCCATCTGACCGGAAATATGGTCACAAACGAGTAAAGATTCTGTATTAGACTCTTTTAAGTACTTCGCATAGAGTTCCTCATCTATAGGGTCTCCTCGTCTAAGAGCAGTGTGGGAGAAATTGTAGTCCATCATTTTTGCTAATACCACATCAAGTCTCATATTTATAGCAGTTTGGGGCATTTCTGTAGAAATCAAAAGAGTTCTATGTCCTGCCTTTACTGCAGTAGCTGCTGCATGAACGCATAACCATGTTTTACCAATAGTCGGTCTTGCGAAAGCTGCTATTAGTTCTCCCGGATTCCAACCCACTCCAGTGGTATTTATAGTCTTGAAACTCGTAGGTATGCCCATCAAGCCATCACCCATCTCTCGTTTCATTGTTCTCTCTCGCCACTCCTCTAATCTAGATGTATCTCCTTTATCAAAGGTTTGCACATCCTCATCATATACTATTTCAATATCTGTCAAATCCACCATCAAGTTTGTAATGGCTTTTTTTGGATTTTCATTAATTAAATTTACTTGCTTATTAACAGCATTACGTAAAGTCCTTTGTAATACGTGGCCCTTAAATTCTTCAACTGCATATTCAAAATTAACGCTGTTAGCCTTGATGTCCAAATTAGGAAACTTTTCGACAATAGCTTCCGGAGTTGCGAACACTCCATACTTATCAAAATGTTTAATAATCCAATTATATGCTTTACCATGTGCCGCAAAATCTTTTTCTGTATGCTTAAACGTACGTAGTTTAATTTTATCATCGAGGTTTAAGATTATAGCGGATTCAATATAATCATAACTAGCCATCTGTTTCTCCTGTAGTGCTATATAACACTCTATTATTATTAGAATATATATAGTATACTACATCAGACGTATCAAGGTTGTCAATCTCTGCTTTGGCTTTTTCAAAATCTGCATAATACCCTACAGTCCAGAAATCTTTTAGGTCAGCAGATGATGCAATTACCCTAAACTCTTGCTCCTCCACTACGCCCCTTTTTTGGCTTTGTGGTTTTCTTATTAGCCCTCTTTCTCGCCTTGTTGCCCGCCTTCGCATTGGCCCACTCCTTTAGTTCTTTAAGTATAATTTTTCTTTGAGCTCTCTGGGTAGCAGATGGAAACCATACTGCATCTAAAATTAAGAATCTTTCCCAGAGTTTTTTTATTTTTGAATCTCCCCACCTAGTAACTGAATAATAAATAATTGGATTGTGGGGGGTTATATAATACTCAATACCTGCTACAAAATAAGGTACATTTACATTATGGTCATTATTTATAATGCAATTAAGAACTGCTGCAGCTACAGGTGCTGACCCCTGCTCATCAATTAGATTTCTAAGTAAATGCATTTCATTACCTATAAATCCTGCTCCAGAATATTCTTTGTTGTGTTTTTCTTTATATAAATTACCAAATAGTTCGTAAATGTCTCTAGCATTTAATTCATTAAAATTCATCAGTCTCTGTTAGTAAATCTGTAAATTTCTCTCGTATAGAGTGACGTACTTTATAAGAAGACTCACCAAGTTTCTTTGTAATCTCATCCATAGTAAGTCCTTGTAGTTTGTACATTACAAATTCTTTCTCCTTGTCTTGCAGTTTCGGGTCCCCGTTTTCATCATTTGTATGAATAAGTAGTTCCATATCAATCTCCTCGTATTCTTTCTCTTCTTTAGATAAAACTTTTGAAATTTCTGATGTATAAAATCCTGAATCATTAATGTCATATGGATTATTGTCAATACTAACAAAATTTGGATGTCTTTGAGCTTTTGTAATAAGAGTACGAATAGTATTTACCAATGAAGTGTGTAGGTATGTGTGGAATATAGCTCCTTTACTCTCATCATACTTCTTAGCGGCCTTTGTTAAGGCAATACGAAGCTCTTGAGCTATATCTTCTCGGTCCATACCTGCAATATAGGTATTCCCAACCATTTTCATAATTTTAGGTTCCCACTGTAATATTAAGTCGTTATTAATCTGCATTATTTACTTGTTATTGTTTTTATCCCTACTGGGATTTATTACAGTGTATTACTATTATATCATATTTTGTAAGAAATACTACGAATTTCGTTAATAAATAGCCCTAATTAAACCGATTGCTCCTATGTTTGTGAAAACATTGTTGTGAACAATAGTTTTTTCCATAGCCTCTGTGGTATTTGTGTACTATGTCGGCTCGTTTCCTATAAAAGGGAACCCTACAATAAGTACATGTAAGTTTTATGTTATAGTATTGGAAGTGGCAAGTACCTTTATGTACTAATGTTGTGCTTAGTTCTTTGCATACTAAACAGTATCTAGTACCTTTTTGTCTTTTCGCCCGAATAGTAGGTATATCATTATTTTTTAGTACCTCATGTATGTATTGACGAGATACTTTGAATGCATTCCCTATCTGTTGTAAGGTATCGTGTGGATTATCGTATCTATATTGTATGATTTTAGAAATCATCTGTCGTTTTAAGAGACAGTTCGTAATTTTTTACAATAGTGCTTAGTTCATTTTTCCAATGTGTAGCTAAATAGTTTGCATCTACCGTAGTTTCTGCCGGATTTAATTCCCAGCCACCTTTTATGTGCCCCGAAGCTGCCTCAATCCTATCCCATTGAGCTTCTGAAAAAGTCATTGATACTGTTACATCGCCTTCTGCCATTAGTTATTCTCCTTTAGTTTTTCTATTTCTTCTTTTAGTTTTTTTATTTCCATTAATAATAATACTGATATTCGGTCATAACTTATAGAGTCAGGTCTTCCTTCTCTATCATAAATTACTAATTCTGGAAACAGTTCATGTACTTCTTCCGCTATTAAACCAAATCCGGGTTTTCCTTCATCCCCTTCTTTTGAATTTTCATTGTTTTCATATTCTACAGGTCTCATGTCATATATTTTAGACGATTCTAGAGCAGCATCAACAATATTCTTTTTATATCGCTCTGAAGATGTATATTTATAAATTAACCCACCCCCATCCCCATGTAAAACAGTACCGGCACTTCCACTTGAAGTCATAGTTATAGCAAGTCCATTACTCTTTAAAATAGACCGTAGAGTACCAGCAACAGAATGCCTTATACTTGGAGTTCCCTCCCTATACATTCCTGTATCTACATCACCGGCAAACGAAAAGGCAGGTACTGATGCACTACCATCATCAGCATAATATCGAGGAGAGTTTGGTATACTAGTTGGAGAAGAACTTTGTGCAAATCCTCCTTTAATTCCTACTAAACGCCATACAGCATATGGAAGGTCATAATTTATTTCTGCAATTATTTTAAAATCTGAATCGTTACGTTCTTGTACTAATGCCGCATAATCACCATCGTCTATTACTCTAAATATAGTTTCACCTTTTATGTAATAAACATAATAGACTCTACCATCTGAATTTAATGCCGATAGATAACTAGAGTCACCGGCTGAAATTGCATATACATCATTCCCCACATGAAGGTTTCCAGCACTCCAATCTACTTGACTGGCTGATGATGAAGAAAACACACACGTTGTGGTAATTGTTGGGTTAGCCGCAAATTCGGGTTCACTTGGTAATGCATCTTCAGTGTTCACCGTATCAGATAGACCGCTTACTTTAGTACCTGAAAATTCAGAGGATTGAAGTGGCGAATCTTCAACAACTTCGTACCTTGTACTTACCCCTCCGTTGGACTCTCTATACTCCACCCCAACCACAATCATCGTTTTGGCTACATTTTGAATATCACTTCTTACTCGTATTGAATCTGCAGCCCTGACTGGAATATAATATCGTAAATTAGAACTAGTAGAAACACTTCCGGTAGACCAAGTAACTTTTACTTTTGTAGCACTTACCCAAGTAGCATATCCGTAAGTAGCTGTTGGTTGCCCATTTGAATCAAGTTCATTTATACACATACCAGTGCGGAATCCATATTTAGTCAAGTCAACATTACTATCATATATAGATGCACCACTTGTATGTTCAGCAGCAGAGGTAGAATTTTGAGCCCTAGTAGCAGTAATTAATATTTTACTGTTAACTGCAGTAATAGCAAACTCTTCACTGTCTATTTTTATACGTTGACCTACATACATACCAGTAGAGTCAGTTACACTAATATCTGTCTCACTAACATCTAAACCTTCATTTAAAGTACCTGTTAAAAGAGTATTACCTACTGTTATTTCAGCTGTCCCCGAACCTGATACAGCACTTGGGACATTATCAAGATAAAAATGTGGTGGGTACACCGATTGAATGTCACCCCTAACTGGAGGATTGTGATATCTTAGCAACGCTGCCGCTGTACGCTCTCTAATAGTGTCTGGGTCTACTGTACCAGCAAGACTCATTCTTTGGGTTTTTCTAATTCCTTTAGAGATTCTTGTTCTACCACCGGCTTTAAGTTGAAAAGAATATCCAGAGTCATTTCCAAAAAAAGAATTTAAGGCTGGTGCTGCAGAAGCTGTACCCCAAATAACTGTAGAGTCATTTAATGCTGGGTCTATGTGTGATATTAACATATAAGCTGTTTCTACTGCTGGGTCTGAATTTACGGTATTTGTACCAGCTGTTAAGTATTGTATTCTACCTACAATAGTAGATATAAATGCATCATCACTTCTGGTAGCATCAGTAGTTCCATTATGTCCCCTTTGAACCGTTAAATTAGTACTGCTATTTATGGCTGTTATTAGAACCTGCTCACCGGGAAACCCAATAAATAAAACTTGTCCTACATACATATCTGCCGTAGAGTCCACTGTTAGGCTTGTAGCACCCGCTGAAAAATCGCCCCCCATGTTTATCTGAGTCATCAGTTTTCTAAACCCCTCAGCACTGTCTGCATAAGATAAGTCAGCCCCACCTATAGTAAGTATTCCCCCTGAAATATTTCGTCCCGGATAAGTAAATCCATTACTAGAAGTATTGATATTATACACCTCAATCAATTCAAAATTTTCAGTATTGTTAGTAGTTACAGCGTCTCCACTCACTCCCCTTGATGTACTATTAAAATTAACTGTAAGGTCAGTAAAAAACTCCCCCCGGTCTGTTGTAAAATTACTTTGTGTCATCGGTATTTGGCGGCCCGTAGTAACAAAAGAGCCATTAGTAATAGTATCAGGCGATGGATAGTGTACGTTTAACCCAAAAGCTGTTGGCCCTAAAGTTTCACTAGTCGGGCGAGTTCCTTTCTTAAAATAATCTAAAAATGATGTAGATAAACTGTTACCTGTTGATGTTATGTTGGGTGAAACATAAAAATCATACCCAAACCCATCTTGGTCTGATGTTAATACATAATGCGGTTCAGAGACTGCAGCACTTCTCATATGCTTTAGTACTGATTGATTTGCTTGCTTTGATAATTTTAAAAGACCATTTTTAGCGTAATTTGTTACAGAGTCGGTCCATCTATCATCAACCGCCTGTAATATAGCTTTATCTGAATGAGTCGCTGCGGTTGTGCCTCTATATTCTCGTTCTACAGTAATAGTAGTTTTATCTGTAACGGCTGTTACTAGCATTTCTTCGTTATCTACTTTTAATATCTGCCCCACAAACATATGAGTCGAATCTATTACAGTTAATTCAGTCTCACTACTATCAATAGCTTCATTTACCTGTACAGAAATACCCGGATGTCTTAAATTGTTTGAAAAATGGTCAACAAAAGATTTTACTAGTCCTCCCCTGCTGCCATATGGTTTTACATATTCTTCTTTGTTGCCATCAAGAACGCCTTTTCTAGGTATGAATTGATATATAGGAGTAGCTGCTTCAAACATAGCTGCACCATTTGAATGAGTATCAAACTCACCATTAACACCTCGTACAACATTTATAACAGTAGAACTAACAATTTCTGTAATAATCATATCCTCGTCATTGCTAGCAAATGTTATTCGCATACCTATTTGTAATTCATCTGTATTAGTAACAGTAATAGCTGTTTCACTATTATCTAAATCTTCATTTAGGGTCGCAATTAAAGCACGGTCATTTGCGATTTGTCTAAAAGAACTTCTTCCTGTAGTAGTCTGGTCTCGTAGTTCAAATAAATAATCCGTCGCCTCAATGACCAAAAACATCCCGTCAGATGTACTAAATTCTTCGGTAACTTTAGTGGCAGCCCCATAAAAATAACACTCACCTGTATCTGTATCTCTAATTTTTATAGGTGTAAAATCTTCTACAAGACCTGTAAAGGGCCCTTTAGAAGAAGCTGCCGAATTAGATTGAGGATTAGATGAGTTATTTGAAATGGTGATTTTGGCGGCTCTTGGTTTACCCAAAGTATCGACAATCACAAGGTTATACACACGAGAAACACTACTAATGCTAAAATCTTCCCACGAATCCCCATCCCAATAAGATGCCATAGATTTAGTTGCCATATATTACTCCTTTTATGATATACCTTCTCTCCACCCAGCCACAAATTGAACACTAAAAGCCCATCTATCTTCTAATCCCGGAGCTTGGGAAAACTGAAATTGAGCCACAGCAACCTCATGGATTGCTCCACCTGTAGAAGCTGTTGTCCCTGAACCAGAATAATCTGGCGTGGTAGCATCTCCTATTTCAAGTTCTAACCCATCAGCTGTTGTCCAAGTTAAGAGTTTTTTTTCTAAGTAGTTTTTATATGGAATGTAATAAGTCTGTCCTTGAGCAGTAAACTTTTCCATATTAAACCAAGCATTCGCTGTTGTATTAGTCAAGTCTCCCCCAATATTGTCCATAATGCCTGATATAGTAATGGTTGGTCTTGATTGCCCTAAGTCAATTATAACTGGAGAAGCTGCTGGTATGGCTATTTGTATCGGTTGCCTACCATAAGATAAAGATAGTTGTTCTACTTTTAAAGCAAGCCTGTCGGTTGCTCCTGAGTTGCTCCCATCTCTAAGTAATACGGATAAATCTGCCACTGTTCACTCCTAATTAAAAATACTGTAGTTATCTGCTTCTAATGCTCGGTCTTCTTCTAAGGTTAAAGCATTACCTATATTGTAGCCAGTGTATATATCAGCTCCAGTACCACCTTCCAGACTTCTAGCAAAATTTTCTCTACGTACAACGTCTGGCAAGGCTACTACTTTTGTTTTTACTCCGTCATCGTCAATTACGTTTTCTAATTTTCGATTTAGTAATCTTAATTCTGCGGCAGCATTGTCTCGAGCAGACGTAATGTTTTCTTGAAGCCCTGCAATAGGATTCGTTGCATTTTCACCGAAAACGTGAAAGTCTCCGAAGGGGGTTGGGATTTTCGCAGCTATAATCGTGTCTATAAGCCTATTGATTGGTGATAAGAGGTCATTGAATAAACCTAGTCCCCATATTTTTGCCTCTAACCATAATATCCTTGGTTCACTAATAACTTTTTTTATATTATTAACTATCTTGGGTATTGCACCTCCCTCTCCCGTTAGATACGAAGTTGCAGTTGATACAAGTTCCATAAGGCTTATTATTTGCCCGAGGACTGGGAGGGATTTTAACATATCCATTCCAATTTTTTTAGGGTCTTGAGTCATGTATCTAGATTGTATTGCTAATATTCTACCTGCTACTTCAAGCATAGGAGTAATAACAGGTATTAAAGGAATCAGCATAATATCTATCATTGCACCAATTAATTGAAACAGGGCACCTATTGTACCCGTAAAAATTTGTGATTGTTTCATCATGGCTGACATTTGGAAACTAACACCAGTCATTTTTTTCGCTGCAGTAGCCCCGTCTTTTGCATACTTCATAGCTTTTTTGGGTCCGTGAATAGTTGCATCTAGTGCTTTTTTTGCCACGCTAGAAGACATCCCTTCAGCCGCAGCACCATATGCACCCCCAGCGGCACCTTGAGCCCCACGAGCGGCCATAGCAGCACTACTAGTAGCTGCTCTAGCTATTGTTCCTAAAAACGCAAAAGCTGGCAAAAGTTATTCCTCCTAATTAAAAGTTCATTGCCTTATGCATTGAGGTTGCCTTACTGGCAGCCATTGCTCGGGCTTGTTCATCATTTTCTTTTTGATTCAGTGCCATTTGTACACCTAAAATTAAATTTATTTCATCACCATTCATACTTTGTATGGCTTCCCAACTAATCCCCATTTTTAATAACTGGATGGTAATAATCCAGTGGGAGTATATAACAACTTCATAACTTGTTATGTCCTTTGAACCCCGTGTGAAAGCCATTACCCTTTTTTTATTTCTTCAGCCTGCCCCTCCGCATCAAATGCTTGAGGAACTAAAGCCTCTAAAGCTTTGCCTAATCGCTCATCTATTGTAACTAAAAAAGACTCACTAGTTTTTCCCCAAGGAGCTTTTACAATCATTTCTTTCAAGCACTCTTTCATGTAATAATCCCCATCAAAAGAGTTGTTACCTCCACCATCAATCTTCAAGCATCTAGAAACTATTTTGTTTCGTCTGCTCCAAGACAGAGGCTTAACTGTAACATTAAACTCGTCCCCGGTTTCTCCAATAACTATGGTCTGTTCATAGTTACCCCCTGAAATTTGATACTTTGTAATATCAAATTCTTTACTTTTCTCTGCCATTTAGGCCTCCTATTCTATTGTTTTATGGATATACTGGTATGCTATCCACTATTGTTATTCTTAAACTTCTAAACACCATATCCAAATCTACTTGAAATGGATTATCACCTGTTATGCTGTGAGGTGCTGAGTTTATAAAAATACCTTGTTTATTTAATTGGTTTGAAATATCCCCATCAGAAGCATTGGGATTGCCCACTCCGCCATCTGTCTCTGGTGGTATGTCTATTATTATATAATCATTAGTCCCTCTTTCAAATTTTAAAGTGCCTGTAAAACCTCTTCTGTAAACACTTCCCCCACCAGCACCATAATCACCTTCTAATAGTAATTGTTTAAATAATTCTAATGCACTATCTTGTGAAGCTGCTGAAACAAGAGCCGTGTTAACTACATCTGCATCTGGTAATACTACACTAGCTGACAAAGAGTATTCTCTAGGTCCTTCTTTTATTTCATAAGGACCTCTAGCTCTTTTCCCTTGTTTACCCATATAATATCTTGGTTCTTCACCATTTGAAATAGATAATGAAAAACTTCTTATTCTAGCAAACTCTTGTCCAAAAAACTTTAATGTTCCTTCAGAAAAATAATATGGAGAAGTTGTTGGGTATCCTGTACCATCGTTAACAGCACCCCCATTATGACTTGGGGCCCCTACATCATCTGTATCAATTGTTTGCATTAGTCCAAATCGTGGCATGTTTGCTTCAACACTAGCCCCATCATAATCGTCACCAGAAGCTGTTCCAACTGTTGCTTGATTTCTCACATTATGCACCATATTTAAGAAGTTTACACTGTCCCAAGACATAGTAAGCATTCCACCCTCTTCAGCACTTATTGTAGAGGAACCTATCATTCCCCCCACGTATCTTCTGTCAAAATCTTTACCAGAAGTTTCTGTACTATCTTTCATATGTACATGCCATGAAACAGTATCTAAATCAACAGTTTCGTTTATCGTATGTGTATAAACACTTGCACTTGTACATTCTCGCACAGCCGTAGTGGTTGCGTGGTCAAACTGCAGCGGATAATTTAATTTAACTCTACTACTTATAATATCTACTATTCTTCTTACTTCCGCTGTAGAATTTGAATCATCACTAGTATACCCAATAACAATATAATCACCATCTGCTAAATTTGTGACAGCATTTAGAAGAATATAAATGTCACCTTTTTTTACCGCCCCATTAAGAGTAAGTCCTGTACTACCACTTGTAGAACTAGCTATTGGGAAAGAACGAACGCTTCCTATTGGAAATCTCAGAGGCCACCCATTAAGTAAGACCATACCAGAAACACCACCGGATAATGTTTGTTGCCCCGGATAAAATACTGAAACATTTCTTTTAGAAGCAGTACTAAGAAACCTTCTTCCCTCTATACTCATTTCTGGGTCTGGAGTGTCGAATGTTTCATATATTCCGGGAATAAAGGTTATAAATTTATTATTGTCCCCATGTCTAGTAACATCACCCTCATCGCCTAAGCCGTCTACCTCATGTACTACATCATCATCATCATGAAAAAAGGCTGTAGGTCTGTCTAGTGTAAAAGTATTAGTAGAGGTACCTCCAGCAGAAGCCATTGCTTCAATACGTCTAACTTCGTGCTCAGTTGTTGTAGAAGCATAGCTGGTCTCAACAGCACCAATTCTTATAAAATCACCAATTACAAATGTGTTGCTAACTCCATCTACAGATATTGTTCTGCTGCCTGCATTGTGGTCAGCATCTAGTGCCGCTGTAGCTTGTGATGAAGAAACAGGACTCCCCTCCATCATTTCAGGGTCTCCACCTTGTGCTGCTTCAGCAGCGAATGTTAATTGTGCTTGGTCGCTTCGATATACTCCCATAATGTTTTACTCCATTGTTTTAATATCGTATAAATATATTATACTTGTTTTTACGAAGTTTCTAGTAATACTCCGTTATTTTCTAATTGTATTGAAATTGTTCCTGTCCAAATGTTTGCTTGTTCTCCAACTTCTTCATCAAAAGTTGTAAACATTTGTCTTTGAAAATTAGTTAGTGAATGCCTTCTAGCATGCATAATTCTACGCACTTCTTGCATCAAATTATATAGTCTTTGTCTACTTGTTAAAGTAAACAACTCTAGTTCAACATTATAGAATCTGTTTCCATATTTGTGATTACCTAGAGGTACTTCATCAAAAGCCGGACTTGAAGTTCTTCCTATTATATGGTCACCCACATTTAAGTCAAAACGATATGGTTGGCTTTCACCATTTACGGTGGTCAACGAGGGTTTTGTTACATTGGATGCATCCCACTGACCATTTAGGTCAGACATAACTGCATCTATAGGTATCGGTTCATCTGCCATTAGAATACCTCAAAGGCACGCATACTGTCTAGATTACTTTCTATCTCAGCCTGCCAGCCACTAATTTTTGAACTAATGTCATATCTATCCATACCACTAACAACAGACCCACCAAAATCAGCACTTCTTGAGATTTCAATTGCTGCTAATTTTTTGGCCATATCTGTAATTAATCCACCTTGTTGGGCATCTGTATGGATATCTCTACCATGTAAATAAGTTACTTTCACGGGCATAGTAAATTCTCCACCACCCCATCTCCATACAGGAGCATTATAAGAACTAAATCTTGCGGGTAGTAAAAAGTATCTTGAAAATTGTATCATGCCGGTATCAGGAACTAAAAAGTAATCCTTTGTTCTACCTTGTCTTTTAGTATCCCAGCTTTGTCCATTCCAAATTTGTAAAGCTAAAATTTTATAAGGGTCAGGTCTATCTAAGTGAAATCCATTTAGATTAAAAGGATGATATTCGTTTGCAATATAATTAGGTCTCCATGATTTTCTTGATTGCATATCTATGTAAGACTGTGCCTCATAAATATATTGTTCTACTGTAGATTTTGCTGGAACTGTAGAACTAGTAAAGTCTGTACCGCTAAGTACATTTTTAAGTTGCATCAACTCATAAACCTCTTTAGTTGTGCAATATGCTGCATGAGGTCTCATTTGTATTCTTTTTATTGTAGGAGATGTAGTAACACTACTAGGTGAAGATATTCTTACCCAATACAATGTGCTACTATTTATAGCTACAGTTGTCCAATCACTAAGTAAGTTAGATGGAAATATTTCTGCACCATCTTTATCAAATGCATACTGACCACCCTCATTATCATCAGGGTCTAATTCATATCTTCCTGATGCTGGTATAAACTCTGTCCATGCACCGTTATAATATTCATACTGAAGTGTACCTAAACTTCCAGCAGTATCAACATCAAATATAGCCATATCAAATTTTGATGCGTGTCCTAAGTAAAGGTGATGTGATGTAGAATCGAATATAGTAAATGACGTGCCTGCAGGGCTTTGAGACTCTAAGGTAACATCAGTATAATCACTACTGCTTGCACCCGCACCGTCCCAATTCAAAACTTTATCAAATACTGCTCCAGCAGTTGTTGCCATTTATATCTCCTAGGAGTCTTTATCTCCTGTTTTACCTTTTATTGCTTCTTTAGCTGCTTCTACAACTTCGTCTGGTACTCCACCTTCGTTTATCACTTCCGGTGTATCATCTTTCCCTCTAAGGTACATTAGTACACCTTGTAGGTTTTGTACTTGTCCAACGAGTTGTTCCCTGTGTGCATTTACTTTGTTTAGCTCTTGAACTAAAACTTCCTTTTTTTCTGTAACTGATTTAAGTTTATTCTCTTTCCATTTAATTACATCTGGGACTTCTTCTTGAGGGTCCCCCTCTGTATCTTCTTCTCTAAGAAGCTCTATTTTACCTTCATTTTTTAATACTTTTGCTACATGTTGTTCTCTCAAAGCATTTACTTGGTTTAGTTCATCAACTAAAGCTTCCATTTTTTCAGTAACTGCTTTTAAATCTTTTTGTACCGCTATCTCTGCCATTTTTCTTTGCTCCTATATTCTTTATCCCTTTTTAATAAGGGTCTTTATTATTATACTATATTTTTATCCTATTATATGTTTCATTTATACATGTGGTGCATTTACCAATAGCGTAGTTGCTGTTAGTGCCTTTCCTGCATGTACTGTTCCAGAAGTTGTTGTTAAGGTTCCTGCAGAACTTACATAATAGTGGCTTCCAATTGTCAAAGAACTCTGTCCTGTTGCTACACCACCTGAAG
>Ga0208299_1000545_pt1 | contig 34379 bp, 31 predicted proteins | sample 15_taG_FD_184089 | JGI IMG/M metagenome (GOLD analysis project Ga0208299, IMG submission 184089) | Marine viral communities from the Subarctic Pacific Ocean - 15_ETSP_OMZ_AT15312 metaG (SPAdes) (version 2) | ecosystem: Environmental > Aquatic > Marine > Oceanic | place: Pacific Ocean | collected...
ACAAATTTTGATTTACCAGCTGGGTGTACAATTTATGGTAAATATACATCAATTGATGTAGGTGCTGCTGGACAAATTATAGCGTATTACGCTAAGAAGTAAATTTTTATTAATTAATTTTATAATATTATATTATGGCAAATGAAAAACAACAAAAAGAGGTTGTTGAACAAGTAGCTGACGAGAAAGTCGAAGCTAAAGTAATTGAAGAACCTCAAAAAGATACCGGCTTCCAGGAAGACGGTTCTTACAAGGTGGATTTAAGTAAACCACCTGTAGAAAAAGAAACCACTAAAGAAAAAGTGGAAAAACCTGTGAAAGAAGAAAAAGTAGAAGAAAAAGTTGAAGAAACTGAAGTTCCTACTTTACAAGAAGTCACAGAGGAAGAACAAACTGAAGAATCTGTTGAAGAAGCAGAAGAAACAGTTGAAGAAGAAATAGAAGATAAAGCTCCAGAAGTGGAACTACCAGAAAACATTGAGAAACTCGTGGAGTTTATGAATGAGACTGGTGGAACGATTGAGGATTACGCCCGCCTCAATGCGGATTACTCAAATGTTGATGACGAAGCACTCTTGCGAGAGTACTACAAGTCAACAAAACCTCATCTTTCTTCAGACGAAGTTAACTTCATGATTGAAGATAATTTTGCTTTTGATGAAGAATCAGATGAACCAAGGGATGTAAAAAGAAAGAAACTTGCTTATAAAGAGGCAGTTGTTCAAGCTAAAAACCATTTGGAAACTCTGAAGAGTAAATATTACCAAGAACTTAAGTTAGGTTCGAAGTTATCTAAAGATCAACAAAAGGCTATAGAATTTTTCAACCGCTACAACGATGAGCAAGGACAAGCTAGTGATTTAAACGCGAAACAACAGAAACATTTTAACAAAGAAACTGACAAAGTTTTTAATGAAAAATTCAAAGGTTTTGATTTTCAAGTTGGAGACAAAAAATATCGTTATAACGTTAAAGATGTGCAGGAAATAAAGAAATCCCAATCGGATGTGATGAATGTTTTCAGTCAATATGTTAGTAAAGATAATTTACTACAAGACGCTAAGGGTTACCATAAATCTTTGTTTGCTGCGAGAAACGCTGATGCTTTAGCTAATCACTTTTACGAACAAGGCAAAGCCGATGCTATTACACAGATGACTTCTGAAGCTAAGAATATAAACTTAGACGGAAGAAAATCTGCGGATGGCCAAGTTACTGCCGGAGGTCAAAAAGTGAGAGTTATAAGCGGCGATACTAGTTCTAGCTCTAAATTTCGACTTAAAAATTATTAAAAACAAGTTTAACAATTAAAAATTAAAAATTATGGCAACGGTAAGTTTATCGGGTCCTGCTAGTGGTGCTATAGTTACTCCAGCGTATCAACAAATGACGCTTGCAGCTAACTATCTAGACATCCAAAACAATGGTTGGGCTCAACAATATCTTCCTGAATTATATGAAAAGGAAGTAGACAGATATGGTAATAGAACTTTATCTGGCTTTTTATCTATGCTAAGTGCAGAATTACCTTTACAATCTGATCAAGTAGTTTGGTCTGAGCAAGGTAGATTACATTTAGCATACACAGGTGAAATTAATCCTGTAACGGGTGTGATTGATGAAATCACTAACATTGACAGTGGAGCTAGTGAAGCTCATGCTGTTAGAAAAGGTGCTACTGTAGTAGCTGTAGTAAACGATGTAGTTTTCAAAGCTATCGTAACTGCAGGTATTGACGGTGGTAATGGATCAGAGTCAGCAAGTACTTCTGCTTTAACAATTAGACCTTATACTGTAGATCACGTAGATAATATCTCTGGTATTACTACAGCTAATAACCAAGTTATTAAGTTCTTCGTATATGGTTCTGAATTTGCTAAAGGACAAGATACTATGCAAGATTCTGTTGAACCAAATTTCAAAACTTTTACAAATAGACCAATGATCTTAAAAGATCACTTTGAAATCAATGGATCTGACACAGCGCAAATTGGCTGGGTTGAAGTTTCTGGAGAAGGTGGACAAGGTGGATACTTATGGTATCTAAAATCGTCTGGTGACACTAGAACAAGATTCAATGATTATTTAGAGATGTCTATGGTTGAAGCTGAAGAAAGAGCTGCAACTGGCGCGTTTGGTGTTAGTTCTGGTACTGCTTTTGATTCAACTACAGGTGGCATGAGTGCTCCTGAAGGTTCTGAAGGTTTATTTGCTGCAATCGAAGCAAGAGGTATTATAGCTACTAATTTAGTAGATCAAGCATCTGACGCATTAGCTGATTTTGACTTGCTATTAGCTGAATTAGATAAGCAAGGTGCTATTGAAGAGAATATGCTTTACTTAAACAGAGCTTCAAATCTAGTATTTGATGACATGTTAAGTCAAGTTAATTCTAACTTTGATGGTGGTACTTCTTGGGGAGTATTTGAAAACAGCAAGGACATGGCGTTAAATCTAGGATTCTCTGGATTTAGAAGAGGTTCTTATGACTTCTACAAAACTGATTGGAAATACTTAAACGATCCTTCTGCAAGAGGGCACGTTGGTGGTATCAAAGGTGTTATTATACCTGCAGGTACTTCTTCAGTATACGATCAGACAGTAGGATCTAATGTAAGGAGACCATTCCTACACGTTAGATATAGAGCTGGACAAGCTGACGATAGAAAATTAAAATCTTGGGTTACTGGATCTGTAGGTGCTACAACATCCAATATTGACAAGATGGAGATTAACTATCTATCTGAAAGATGTCTTGTTACACAAGCTGCGAATAACTTCGTAATACTTAAGTAACATTTATATTAAAAGCAAAGGGAGCTTCGGCTCCCTAGGCTTTTATTTTATTAACAATTTATATTATATTATATCATGGAAAAAACCAAAAAAACGGCTGTAAAGCCAAAAGTAAAAGTGGTTGAAGAACCACAGGTTGTAGAACAACCAAAAGTTGAGGTTAAACAACCTCAATCTCCTAGATGGGAGGTTAAAGATAGATTATATGAACTGAATTTACAACGAATACCACCAGTTTATATAATGAAGTCAAAAGGATTATTTTATTTTGATGAGGAAAAAGCTCACGAAAGAGAAATAAAATATTGTAGAAATCAACAAACAGTTTTTGTTGACGAAATGAAAGGTCCTCAAAGACTTGGGCATATTATATTTAGAAACGGGAAATTATATGTAGAAAAAGAACAAGTAATGTTACAAAAGTTTTTATCTATATATCATCCAGAAGCTAATAAAACATACACCGAGTTTAACGCTGAAGCTATTGCAGAAGTAGAAATTGATTCATTAGATTTACAATTAGACGCTATGAATGCTGCTAAAAATCTAGAAATTGATAAAGTTGAAGCAATATTAAGAACAGACTTAGGCGATAGAGTTACTAAGATGACTTCTAAGGAGCTTAAACGAGATGTAATGATATTTGCTCAAAAGAATCCAAATTTATTCTTAGAACTTGTCAATGATGAAAATATTAATATTAGAAATATTGGTATAAAATCAGTTGAACAAAGTATTATAAAGCTTTCGAGCGATAATAGAACGTTCACATGGGCTTCAAACGACAGAAAATTATTAACTGTCCCATTTGATGAAAATCCATATTCAGCATTAGCTGCATGGTTTAAAACAGATAATGGTATTGAAGTTTTTCAAGTAGTTGAGAAAAAACTAAAATAAATAACTTTATAGAGGTAGTCATCTCTATGAGGTGACTACTTACTATAAAAAAAAGAAATTATGGCGATTAACGTAAACAAAGTATATAAAACTGTTTTATCTATATTAAACAAAGAACAAAGAGGTTATTTAACACCTTATGAATTCAATAACTTAGCTGTACAAGGTCAAAAAGAAATATTAGAAAAGTTATTCTATGATTACAATAAGTTCTTAAACTTAGATAATTTTAATCGTATAAACGAAGGTATAGCTGATATACCCGCTAAAATTCAAGAACAAATAGATGAATTTTACGCATACACAGATATAACACTAGCAGACGGTATTGGAACCCTTCCAACCGATTTATATAAAGTAATTGATCTTACAGTTACTAATCAAACAGTTCAATTAGAGAAAATAGATAAAAATAGATTAGCTTATCTAAAATCTTCACCCTTAACTGCACCCTCAACACTCTTTCCAGTATATTATCAACGAGCAGGTAGTATTGTCGTTGAACCAGCTCTAACTGATGGAGCATGGGCTTTAGGTGCTTTAAGATTACAATATTTACAAACTCCACCTGATCCTAGATGGGGTTATACAGTTAATGCAAATTATGGTATTAATATATATGATGCGAATCCTTTTGTTGCAGGCGGAGTTATATTAGGATCTCAAGGTACAGGAATAATATCAACAAACCAAACAATTGGACTAACAGATGGAGATTATGCAATAGCAATTGGCACTAATGGCGTAACAACAAGCGGTAGTGGAACTGGTGTAGGTATAACATTAACAGTATCTGGTAGTACAGTTACAGCTACTAATGTAACAGCGGCAGGATCTGGTTTTGCTGTTGGAGATACAATAACAATCCCAGCGCTAGACAATATATGGCTTGGAGCTGATGATGTTGTATTAACGTTAAGAGTTGGTGATTTATATAGTAGTTCTAGTGATGGTTCTACTGATTTTACTTTACATATATCAAATGAAACAGAATTAATAATAACTATTTTAGGTTATTCGGGTCTTGTTATTAAAGATCCTCAAGTTTTACAAGCAGCAACGCAATTAGGTCAAGCAGGCACAATTTCAAAAGCACAACAATAAATAAATTATGGGATTATTAGGAACAACAACAGCGGAACAATATTACAACAGTAGTCAAAGATTTGTAACCACAACAGCTCAAGCATCTGGTGGAGGTTCAGCAGGTGTTTATGAACTTACTGTAAGTAGTTTACCAGCAGCCGAAACAGATTTTATAATATACCTTAATGGAACTGAAATAAACAGAACATCTTATGCTTATTCTAGTCCAAATATAACCATTGATACAGCTGTTCAAGCATTAGCTGTTAGTGATGTAGTTTTAGTAGAGTTTATAGATAGATCATTAGGAGATTATAGATATATAAATTTAGTTGATATAGTAACAAACTTTATGTATGGTTTTACTGGTAACGGTAAAGTTTTAAATAATATTAATAAAAGTGACGTATTATTTCAAGCAAAAAGAGGTATACAGGAATTTGCTTATGATGTATCAAGAATGGAAAAAATTCAAGAAATTGATGTTCCACCTAGCTTAACAATACCAATGCCTCAAGATTATGTTAATTACATTAGATTATCTTGGGTTGATTCAGCTGGTGTAGAACACCCAATATTTCCAGCAAGATACACATCAAGACCTTCTGAGTCTATAGCTCAAGATGGTGATGGTGGATATTTATTTGATTCTGATGGTAATACACTAACAATAACACCAAGTGTGACAGAAGATAGATTTACTAGTCAATTTGAATTAGATAGATTCTCTGGAAGAAGTAATACAGATGATTATTATTTATTTTCACATTACATATCAAACACATACCACAAAGCATCATCAAGATTTGGATCAGATCCTGAACATGCTAACTTTAATGGTGTATTTATAATAGATGAAGCAAATGGACAATTTGGTTTTGATAGTTCAATGTCTGGTAAGACAATAACAATAAAGTATGTGTCAGATGGTTTAGCACAAGATGGCGAAATGAAAGTACATAAACTTGCTGAAGACGCTATATATAAATATATATATCATGGTATATTGTCTACAAAAATAAATATACCTGAATACCAAATACAAAGAGCTCAAAAAGATCGAAGAGCTGCGATGCGTAATGCAAAACTAAGATTATCAAATATAAAACTGGGTGAACTTACTCAAGTAATGAGAGGTAAATCAAAACGTATAAAAAGTTAATTAAATGCCAGAAATTAAAAACAACTTTATCAAAGGTAAGATGAATAAAGACCTTGATGAAAGGCTTATTCAAAAAGGAGAATATAGAGAAGCCCAAAACGTGGCTTTATCTGAATCTGATGATAGCGATTCTGGTGCATTAGAAATTTTACTAGGTAATATTGCTAAAAATATTGCCACTGATCTTAAAGATGCTAGTAACAATACTCTTTTTGCAACTAGCACTAGTATATTACCAGAAGTAATTGGTTATGTAGGAGATGTTAAAAATAAAAGAGTAATTTATTTTGTTACTAATTTCTCTGGTACTCAAACAGACGATATAAGAGCTATAACTAGAGCTGCAGGAGCTGGATCAGATTGGGTTGGTGGAACAGCATATAATATTAATCCACGAACTGGTTCTTCACCATCATTAGATCAATGTGCAATAGTACTATATGATATTCAAGAGGATAATACAATAGTATTGGCTTATGGTCCTTGGTTAAATTTTAGTATAGCTCATTTAATAACAGGCGCACAAGTTATAGATGATTTATTATACTGGACAGATAACTATAATCAACCTAGAAAGATAAATATAGCCAAAGCAAAAGCAACAGCGAATTATTACACGTGTGAAGAACAGATTAGTTTAGCAAAGTATGCTCCTTATTCTCCAGTACAATTACTTAATAGAAGTGGTTATTGGGCTGAAGATGATGAAGCTACTGATGATGTAATAACCGATAAAACAAATGGTAGTATAAAATCTGAATATATGAGAGATAAGTTTATTAGGTTCTCATATAGATATAAGTTTGAAGATGGTGAATATTCAATTATGGCACCATTTACACAGATTGTTTTCGAACCATTAAACAATGGCGCAATATCAGACACTGAAGATACTGCAAACGCGATGGCTAATCAACCAACGATAGATGTATCAAAACATAGTGTTTATAGAAAGACAACTGTTGATTTAATGCAAAATGCTATTAATAAAGTTGTTTTAAGAATACCTATGCCTAACTTAGATGAAAGAGACGCAAGTTTTAATCCTAGTTTTGGTGCTTATGCTAATGATTACAAAATTGATTCAGTAGAAATATTAATTAAAGAATCTGATGGTTTAGCCATTAGATCTGTTAAGAGTATAAAAGTATCAGAGATGACTAATTCTGATTTTGATTGGTATTCCATAAAACCATCGTCTACTGCTGATACTTATAAGAGACAAACTTTAAAATATGTTTATAAATCTGAACAACCTATTAAGGTTTTACCAGAAGATCAATTAATAAGAGTTTACGATCAAGTTCCTCTTATGGCAAAAGCTTTAGATATAGTTGGTAATAGAGTTATATTAGCTAATTATGTTGAAAATTATCAATTTCCAAAAGATCAAGCTGGTAAAAGAGGTATCGATTATACGTTAGGTGTGGATAGTAAAGGCGATCAAGAATTTGGTCAAACCCACGGTTTAATACAAAAAACATTTAATGCTTATAAGTTCCATTCTATTAAACAAAGAAGAACATATCAAGTAGGTATGGTATTTGCGGATAAATATGGTAGACAATCTCCAGTTGTATTATCATCATCTACAGCTAATGACGCAGACACTATAACAACATCACCTGTTACATCAGATTATTCAGATACTGTTATAACAACAGCTACGGGTAGTACAAGTGGAACTTCAACAACAGTAACTTTAACCGCAGACAATACTAATATAGCGGTAGGTATGGAAGTTGTTGGATCTGGTATAACAACTGGAACAACAGTAGCTAGTATAACTGATGCTGACACTATTGTATTATCAGCCGCGTTTGCTTTATCAGGTATTCCAATGTCATTTAAACACCACAGTTGGACAGCAAATCAAATAGCTTATGGAGAAGGTTTAGCTATAATATTTAATGACTTACAACTTTTTCAAAGTTTACAACACATGTATAATGGTACTTTTAGTGCTACTTTTAATCCACATGGATGGTATTCATATAAAATTGTTGTTAAACAATCTGAACAAGATTATTATAATATTTACGCTTCACATCCTTTTGATGGTTGGGATAATATAGAAGATGAAAGTAATACAAGTAGAGATGGTGGAAAAAGTTTTTTAAGTTTATATGGAGATAATATAAATAAAGTGCCAAGATCTATTAATGATACAGATCTTAATAGAAAAGGTGTGATGGGATCTGAAGAAAGATTATATCCTAAAGTAGTTTTTAGTACAAGTGGAGCTTCTATTCAAAACGCTCAATTGCACGAACCAGGTGAGGTAATAACGTTAGGTGATGCATTTGAACAAAATTTATACATGTCTGGAGATGATAATGCTTCTGGTACTGGTGGTTTTAGTATATATAACTTTATATACAGTAAAGATAGAAACCCTTTAATAGCAGAATTACCTAATTTAAAAGTATATCACGCTTCTGGTACTGGTAACAGTACTATATCAGAATATTATGTTCATACTACTACTGATAAATCTGATGAAGTTAAAATTGCTACTGACATGGAGTCGAATAATTCAGCTATAGGAAGTAATGATGATTTTAATGGTTATTCTGTTAATGCTACAAATTTAGCTTTTCGTTCAGATAATAAAACAGTAAAAGTTTTAGATTATGCTTCGGGTGCAAATAACAACTTAATAACAATGAGTAGTCTACAAACTCTTACGTTAGGTGATAGGTTATTACTTACTAGATCTTATGAAGGTTTATCCGTTTTTGAAACAGAACCTTTTAAATCTAATATAGATATATATTATGAAACTGGCACTTGTGGATTAGTTGAAGATTTAAATGAAGAATTAAGTGATACCTCAGCTGTAGTTAATGCACCAGACAATTTTACATCAAGTGCAACTTCTTTTCCAGAAGGAACTTCAATAGGAGGAACTATTGCTACTATTGACGCTGATGATAATGCATCTCCTGATAATTTATCTTTCAGTGTTACAGGTGCTACGCTTGGAGATTCAACTGATGTTTCAGGTAAAATTGCAGTTAACTCTTCTACTGGAGTATTAACCGCAACTGGAGGTTTTAGACATCATGGAGGAGGTTCAAGTCGTGATACTGTGAATGTTAATTTTCAAATAAATGATCCAAATTCAGGATCTATATACCCATCTCAAGCATATACAGTAACACCATCTGTACCAACATTTACCACTTCTTCTACTAGTGCTAGTCTTTCTCCAACTGCTGGAAGTAATGTAACTGTGTATACAGATAGCAATGTAACAAATGGATCTAGTTTAACTAATGAAAATCATTATGGTGCTAGTAACGGTTCTATGACAGTTACTTGGGCTATGGGAAGTTCAGCATATAATACTTATTTTCTGGTAACTATTTCTGGTAACACTATGACTGTTAAAACAACATCTAGTTGGACGCAATCAAATGCTCAATCTTTCTTTATAGATTCGACAGCTAGTAATAGAGTAATGACAATAACAGTAAATGATGGTATGGCTAGTAATAATACTACAACTATGAATCTAACAATAGCTGAAGGTATAACATCTGAAACAGGTGCTTTAACAGTTTGCGGTCCTAGTGAATGTGATGCTTGTCAAGAAGCTCAAAGTATATTTTATGCGACAGTTGGTACAGGAACAGTATATCCAACTGTTGATAATAGTGAATTAAGAGTTCATGTAGGTAATTTAGTTTATACAAATTCAACATTAACAACTTTTGCCTCTGCTGGTTTTTATTTATATCAAACCGCCGCGGTATCACCTGGATTCTGGTGTGTACAAATTAATAGTAGTGGATCAGTAACATCGGTAACTGAAATAGAAGAATGCGACGATAGAGAATCTCCAGGATAGATAATTAAAATGGCTAAGAGAGAATATGACAATGGTGTAGTATTTGATAAAAGATGGGTTAAACCAACTACTGAGTTATTTTTAAAGTGGTGGGAAATGTTTAGTTTGTTTAATGTACATGATTATGAATATTATTTAGTTGGTGGATTTATTAATAAAAAAGATACCAAAGATATAGATATAATAATACAAGGTAATATTAATAAAAAATTAAGATTAATATTAAATTTAGCTAAACTAATAGGTTTAAAAGATGGTTTACTAATAGATATGTTTTGGTCTGATGTATTAGATCCTTTTCCTGATGGTAAATACAAACCTTTAGTTAAAATTAGAGACTTTAATGAAATTAAAATAACTAGAGGAGATTTAGTTCCAAAAACATACACACATAACTATGGTGGAAAAGAAATATTCAAAGGTTTATTTGAAACTAGTTATAAAGAACCTGGAAAAAAAATATTAAAAAGTAAAGAATATAAAAATAAATATATAAAAATAAAAGATTTTATAGATGGCACAACCAATAGAAATAGCGTATTATAATTGTTTTATACTAGCTGGTGGAGTTAGATGGGGAGATTGGCATGTAGAAGAAGCTAGAATACGAGGTGGATATAATGAAACATCAGTTGATTTTGGTGTTAAAGCATATACTACAGATGAAGAATATGGTCCTAGACGAAGAGGTAATGCTATGATGTATTCTGGAATATATAATTCTAAAACAAAAGTAAATAAAACAAATGAATTTCCTATTGGTAGTGCAATAACTAGAGCTGTTGATATTGCTAATGGTAATATACAGAAATTACATGCAGAAGATACAAATATAAATATATTTCAAGAAAATAAAGTTAGTAGAGCTCTTATAGATAAAGACGCTATTTATACAGCTGAAGGACAAGCATTAACTACAGCTGGTGCAAAAGTTATAGGACAAGTTATACCTTACTTAGGTAAATATGGTATAAGTAAGAATCCTGAGAGTTTTGCTTTTCATGGTGGAAGAAAATACTTTGCTGATAAAAATAGAGGTGTTATATGTAGATTAACTAGAGATGGTGTCACACCTATATCTATGTATGGAATGAAGGACTTTTTTAGAGATAATTTAGCATTAGTCGCTTCTGAACCTAACTTTATAGGTGGTACAACTGGTAGTGGTACTAACAGAATTTTTGGAATGTATGACGAAAAACACGATCAATACATAGTATCTCTTCAAAACTCTAACATTAGTGTTGGTAAGAAAACTGATGAATATGGAGTTATCCAAACTGATACAGGTTTTGCAACACTTGGTTTTTCAGAAGGATCAAAAGGTTGGGTTTCTTTATATTCTTATAAACCAAGTTTCGGATTAAGTTTAACAAACCATTTTTACACATTTAGTAATAGATATATATGGAGACATTATGATCCAGAAGCTGAATACAATAGATTCTATGGTTGGACATCTAAAGATCCTTCGTATGTTAAAATTATAATGAACGATGCACCAGGTAGTATAAAAACATTCCATACGTTAAGTTACGAAGGAACAGAAGGTTGGGAAATGGAAACAGGGAGAGCAGAGAATGTTTTTAAACAAGATGCTTTAAATCCTCGTCAATTTGAACAAGCATATAAAATACCTAAAAAAGGTGTGACTATAATAGATGAAACTGGTGCTGCAAAAGATATTGGTTTTAAGCTAAAAGAAAGTAAATATTACAGAGAACTTATACAAGACGAACCTTTTGCTGTAGCTGATTATACAGCAGATTTTAATAGAAACATTTTCAATACAACAAGTGGTATAAAAGGTTATCACGCTGAATTTGAAATACAGTACTATGAAGCCAATCAACTAGCAAGAGAACAAAAGGCAGAGTTATTCGGTATCTCTAATGAAATAAATATATCATCAAAATAAATAAAAAATTATGGCATTTGGATTTTTAGCATCGGCAGCAACCTCAGCAATTGGAGGAATTATCTCTGGAATAGGAGCTAGTAGAGCTGCGCGAAAAGCAAGAAGGAGAGCAAAAAAACTACAAGGTCAACTTAAAAGACTAACAGACAGTAGACAAGACATTATTAATCCTGCAGATTCAGCGATTGATAGATCTGGTATGATATCAAATCAGTTTTCAAACTTACAAGTAGCTACAGGGGCAGCAGAAATGCAAGCTGAAGAAGCTGATATTAGTTTAGCTAATACATTAGATACATTACGAGCTACGGGAGCTGGTGCTGGTGGCGCAACTGCTTTAGCACAAGCTGCTTTAAGAAGTAAAAAAGGTGTTGCAGCTACAATAGAAAAACAAGAAGCACAAAACACGCAATTAAGAGCTCAAGGTGCTCAAATGGCACAAACCGCTAGACTACAAGAAGGTGGTAGAATGGATCAACTTAGGTATCAAGGTGCAGCGTTTGAATTCGGTGCACAAGAAAAAAGACAATTTAGAGATGAAGATAGGCTTGCTGGTCAACTAGATAATGCTAGAGCGCAAGCAGCTTCAGCATCACAACAAGCAAGATCAGCTTTTGGTTCAGCTCTTGGAGCTGTTGGTGGAGCTGCAATGGGAGGTTTAGTTGGTGGAGGAACATTTAAGGAAAATTTAGCAAAGAATTTCAAGACAGAAGGATAAAAAACAATAAAAAAAAATGAGTTATACAAATCCAAAATTTTATAAAGAAGATTATTTAGCTTTTAGTAAATCTCTTACTAAAGGTTTCGATACACATTACGGTAACGCTATGGATTACTACGATGATAAAATCAAGCACGTGAAGAATACGAAACTGATTTATATGCGCAAGCAGATAAAATGAGAGAAGAGGCTACTGCTGCTGAAAACTTAAGTACTGAAATGCAAGAGAAATTAGAAGCTGATATTCAAAAATTCTTAAAAGAAGGTTTAGATGTAACAGATTCTAAAGGTAGAAAGTTATCTGAAGGTGGTGAAGATTGGGGTAAAGGCGGTGGATTAAAAGGATTTGGTGGTGCTGGTTTAAAAGAACATAAAAAGACTCAAATGGATATGGACGAAGCTAATGCTAGTTTTAATGCAGAAGTAGGTGCAATAAACAAAATATCTGATAGAGCTTTTGTAGATAATTTACATGTCCATGATGATTATGATAGAGGTGGTGAAACATATTTAGAATATGCAAACGTTGTTAAAGCTTTACAAAATAATTTTGGTGCTGGTGGTGAAATGAATATGAATTATAAAGGTAAAAATAAATTTGGTGCTGGTATTACAATACCTAATCCAAGATGGACACCTGAAACTTTAGAAGTAAAAGAAGATACACCAGGCGCTACAAAAAATGAAGATGGCAAATGGGTTATACCTAATCCAGATTATGATGCAGCAGCTAATGAGGGTTTAGAAGAGAATTTAACATATAATGCTAGTCAAATTCAAGCATTAATAGGTGAAAATGATCCAGAAGCTAGAGCAGCTATAGAAGAAAATATTACTACAGCTACAACTACTTTGTTTAATACCGCGAAATCAAACTTAGAAAGAAGACATGAATATGGTAAATCACAAATGAAACCTGGCGATGAAGGAAAATTCTATAGTGGAGATTATTCTACAGAAGATGTAGTTACAGAATGGATGAATGAGTTACAAGCAACTGATGAAAACGATCCTAATGCGCCTAATACTGTAAATGATATATTCAATAATAAAGTTAATTTCAATGATAAAATTAGAATGGAAGAGCTAAGCAAAGTAGAAGGTAGCGAAGCATTAACTGATTTAATTATGGAAAATGGTAGTATTAATCCTCAAAAAGCAGATATACTAGATCAATTACTTGATCTACCTCACAACGCTATATCAGATCAAAAAAGATTATTAAAAAGATTAGGTATTACAGATCCTAACGAAGCTATGCAATTACTTAAAGGAGCTAGAAATAACATGGTACATAGATACATGGTTAATGAAGTTATTGGACAAGGAATAGGTAGTAAATCAATTTCACCTCAAGCAGCAACACCTCCAGGAGGAGGTGGTAGTGGTAGTGATCTTAATTCTAATGATTTAAGAAGAATATCAGTACAAGATGATACCAGTAATATATTAGGTAAAGGTGGTGACTTAGATAAAGATAAAATAGTTTCAAACTACTCTACGTTTGATGAACAAAAATTATTACCAAGAAATGTAGTTAAAAATGATGATGGTACTTATGACTTTAATGTGAAAGAAGGGAATATGCTTAGTAACTGGTGGAGTTATGATGATGATAAAATAAGTGAAAAAGATTTTCAAACATATATGAATGATCCTGTATTTGCTCAACAATATCAAGACGCAATAAAAGGAGCTGATTATGGAGAAGTAGATCCTAGCACTATGTACTCAAATATGTTTGATTCTTCAAGATTAAAAGAAGCAGAGATAAAAATTGATGGAGGTAATAGACAAATACATGATAGTCAATATGATAATGAAACAGGTCAATTAACTATATATATGCAAGACGACACAAATGATCCAACTGCTAAAAATACTAAAACGTATAATTTAAGAACTCAAAATGGTTATTTATCTTTCTATCAAGATAGAATGGGTGCAGGTACTCAGAAAGAAAGAGACGATTTATTTCAAGAAGGTGCTACGCAATTAGTTAAAGATTTAATTAAAAATAGATTTAATACGAAGGGTTGGGGAGGTAATTTCCCTGTAGAACCATTAGAGATGTTAGATAATAATGTTATTAAAAGCTTATATTTAACTGAGAAAAAAATACAAGATCCTAAAGACTATAGAGCGTTTTATGCTAATGCAAACAAGGAATTGACCGAAGAGCAGATAGATAAGCATATGGAGAAGATAATGGAAGGTTCAAAAGAAGCTGATACGAAAAATAACACTACATATTGGGACGATCTAATAAGAGAAGTACTAGGAAAATAAACAATTTAAATTATGACTAGAGAGGAATATAGACAGTCTTTAATTGATAAGGGCATGGATGCTGTTGCTATAGCTAAATCCATGGAGCATTACGATCAACAGACAGCTGGTGGTCACGGAGGTAGTGGATTCCCTCAACCTCCAGAACCTGAAATTGGAGAACCAGTAGATATTAAAGAAGAAGAAGAACCTAAAGATGGTAGTTCGCTTTCTAAAAAAGATATGGAAGATATATCTCGTAAACTTCCATTAATGACTAATCCTAAATATAAAGAATTAGCTGAACAACTAAAGAATCCAAGAAGTGTAATGGATGTTTCTCGAATTGAAAAAGAGATGCAAACAATGGTTGATACCTATTGGGACAATAAAGAAAATGCTGGATCTAATAAGCATTATGAATCTAGAAAATTAGACACTGAATTAAAAGAGAATGCAGAAAGATCTGCTAATTTTACTAGAAAATATCTATCCGGAGAATTACTCGAAGAAGGTGAAGAACTACCACCAGAACTCCAAAACCTATCACAAGAACAAATCGAAGCAAAAGCTAAAGAATCGTACGACGCTTCTTATAATGATGATAAGCTACTTGAAGCATTTGGTCACAATAGAGAAAAAATGTATAAGTATAAAGCTTATGAGTCAGCTTTGTCAAATTTAAAAACAGCAAGAGCAAACAACACATTAAGTGCTTTTGAAGGTGGTGACGAAACTATTGAATTAAATGATTTAGTTGAAAAAGAAATACTTAATACTTTATCAACTAAAGACGCGACTAAACTTGCTGGTGAAACAGACGAAGATTTTCAACACTCGAATAGTTGGGGAATATTTACAGAAAAAAAAGAAGGAGTAAAGAAAGATACTGGATTTGGTTCTAATCTTAAAAACGTTGCACAAGGTTTGTTACGAGCAGTTACACCAATGAAAGGTGAAATTGGACTAGGTTGGAATGTTGATCACAAAGATGCCGTTAAGATTAGCAATACGATTAATTTAAAAGAGAAAGAAAAAATAATAACAGAAGCTAAACAAAAGGTTCTTAATAGAGAAGTAGGAAACATAGAAAGTGATCTTGATGCTATAATGTCAGATCCTAAACTTTCTATAGAAGAAAAAAAGAAAAAAATAAAGGAAGCAGAAGATAGATTTAATGTTTTTTCAGCTGAACTAGATTTTAACATGATGGATAAAATGTTTGCTAGTAACTTTGAAATGACAGATGATTATAAGGATTGGACAAGAAAGAAAGTAGGTGAAACTGGATCAAATATTAAAAACTTTGTGCAAGGTGTGGGTAAAGGACTTGGTCAATTAGGCCCGGGTACTAGTCAGATGTTAGTTAATATTGGGGAATGGGCAGTAGATAAAGTATTTGATGTTGGTGTTCATTATGATCCTATAACTGGAAAATATACACATAGTGAAAAAAATAATAGATATACTAGATCAGATCTTACTAACGATTGGTTTAAAGATGTGTTAACTGATCGTAATTACATGGGTGTGGCTGAATCACCTGATTTTGAAGCTAATTTATTTGACCCGGAATCTTATAGAGGGGAAAATATAGGTAGAACTATATCAGACATGTTACCATTTTCTGCAATTATTATAGCTCAAATGAGGAAAGGTAATTTCAAAGAAGCCGTTAAATTCTTTGGTAAACCGGCTGGTTTCAAAGCTTTTGGTAAAAGTTTCCAATTAACAAGAGGTACTTTAAATGGTATGTATGCTGCTACTAAAATGACAGCAATGGATAACTATTTTGAAGGATTAGAATTAGGTTTAAATAATGAAAAAGCATTAGCGTATAGTTCAATTAAATCAGTTGGTACTGGTTTAAGTCAAATGATTATGCCTGATGCTAATATTGTTTTTGGGGCAGCGGGTAAAGCTAGTTTCGCTACTGTTGCTAATAATTTAAAAAGCGCCGCAACTAAAGAAGGTTTTAAGAACGTAGGTAAACAATGGTTCGCTAAAAACATCACAGAGCTTGCTGAAGAAGAAATAGATATGGCTTTTGGAGATGTAGCTAAACTATCTGTTGGATTAGGAGATGGTAATTTAGATATATTAAATGCAAAAGCTCAACACGAATTAGTTTATGGAACAATGGTATTAACTAATTTCATGGGTATACCTGGAGTTAGAGGAGATTTTAATGCAGGTAAAGAAGCATTATACAATGCGTATAGACAAAAGAACGTTGATATAATGAATGGTTTTAATGAAAATATAAAAGCCGCTGAAGATAAATTAAAAAGAGCAAGAACTCCCGAAAGAAAGAAACATTGGAGAAGACACATAAAAGATCTTAACCAAGCTAAAGAATATGGTGCTGATGTATTAAAAGCTATAAATGTATCTCCAGAAAATGTATCATCTTCACAAATAGACTTATTAATTGAAAAGGAACAATTAATGAGACAGAAACAAGGTAAAGATCCTGCTTTTACAAAAAGAATAGATCAAAGAATAAATTCAATAAATGAATTAATAGAGGAAAGTGATGTTACAAAAAGTAGAGAAGAAATACAAAAAAGAACAGAAGAAAACGTTGGGCAATTAGCTGAGCAATTAGGTATTGAATTTAATACATTAAAAGATAGTAAAGCTGTTAAAGCTAGAATTGAAGAAATAAACAAAACATTAAAAGATCCTAAACAAAAAATTAATATAAAACAATCTACAGATCAAGGTTTTATAGTACAATATCCAGACGGTAAGCAAGAGATAATTATAAATGAAGCTGTAGCTAAAAAAGATAAAGCAATAACAGTAGCACAACATGAATTATTACATGGTGCTATGTTAAAAACTCTTAAAACAAATCCAGGTGCTGCTAAAGGTTTAGCAAACGCACTAGGTTCTGAATTATTAAAAATAGATCCTAACTTAATAGCTGATAATAGTTATTTATCTCAAAGATTAAAACAATATAAAGCGCAACCAGAAAGTGTACAAGCTGAAGAATTGTTAACTGCTTTTTCTGATGGATTATCACAAGGTTATTTTAAACTAAAAAATGACAGCATGTTTGATGGTTTAAAAGATGTCTTTAGAAGAACATTAAGTGCTGCAGGAGTTAAAGTTAAATTTAATACTGGTAAAGACGTTTTAAACTTTATAAAAGATTTTAATAAAAGTGTTAAAGATAATAAGTTTGATAAAGGATTACTAAGAACTATAGAAGAAGGTGGTAAAGTAAGTGAAAAATTAATTGATACTAAAGATGAGTATGGTAATACAGTAACAAAGTCATCTAAATCTGTTGAAGCTGATATTAATGAAATGGGTAAACCTGAAAATTTCAATGCTGATAAAGTTATTGGTGATATTTACGCTAGTGGTATGTTAGAAGGTTTAATTAAAAGTAAAATACCTTTTGAGAAACCACCTGGTTTTTCACAAGAAGATTTTATATCTGGAACTGTTGCAGAATTAATACCACATATAAGAAATTTTAATCCTGAAATAAACGACAGTTTATCTGGTTGGATTAATTCTCAATTAATGAACAAAATTGGTAATGTGTTCAAAAAAGGTGAAGCTGCTACTAAAGCTAAATTTGAACAAGAGATAGATCAAGGGGCTAGACAAGTTGCTGATGTCTCTGAAAATGTAGATGAAGTTGCAGAAACTGGTACATCTAAATTTAGAAAACAATTAGGTATAAATCAAGATTTAATTAATAAAGTTAAAAATGCTGTTACCAAAACATTTGGTGTTAGATTACCAAATATACAGTCTAAAGAATTTATTAAAGCTTTAAAGAAGAGTTTTAAAATTGAATTAAAACCAGCTATAGCTAAACTAATGGGCACTAGACAAGCTTATAAAGATTTTCTAAAAAAGAATAAAAAATCAATTTTAGAAAATCTACCTATGTCGACATTAGTTAGATTTGAAAGAAATGTAAAACCTGCTGATAGAAAATTTACTCAAGAAGTAAAAAGAAACATGAGTCCAACCGAAGTTGATAATGCTATTGAAAAAGGTTTATTACCAAAAGACACAAATAGATTATCAGGTCCAACATTATATGAAAAGAAAAATGTATCAGATAAAGACTTTTTAGATTTCTACGTTGGTGAAGATGTTGCTCCTTCAAAAAGAGGTACTAGAAAAGATGCTTTAGCTGAAGAAATAGGTACAGAACTTGCTTTTGATGCGACCATGGAAGTTGTACAATCACCTGATGTTAGGGCAAAAAGAGAACAAATTAATGAATTGTTTGGTGTAGAACAAGTTGAAAATGCTACAGCTATTATAGCTAAACAAATAAATAGAAATCCTGATGTTAAATTTTCAAAAGGATCTAAAGGTGATGTATTAGTAAATACGCTTATAGATAATGGTATTGATAGTGGTTTAGAACAAGATCAATTATTGTCTAGATATTTAGCTGATCCTGCTAAACTTAAAAAAGAAAGTCCTATACTACATAATGTAATAGAAAATGCTTTAATAGAAACAATACCTGATGCTAAGAAAACTGGTGAAGGTTTTGTTGCTGCTATTACAAAACAATTACCATTTTTAAATAAAGTAAAATCAATGCAAACTTATTGGGTTCCTGATTTAACAGCTGAACCTAGAATTGTAGAAGATGGAAAAGATAAAAATGGAAAAATAAAATATAAAAAAGTATATCCTACAATACTTGGTGAAGAAGGTATAAAGATGATGGAAGATCATACAGATAATTATATATTTGATATGATTGATAAGGGTTTATTACCTAAAGAACTATTATCGTTACAAGCCGCTAAAACAGGTAGTACTAGAGGTTCGTTTATAAGTGATTATTTCAAATTTAGAGCTAGAGGATTAAGTGTAGAAAGAAAACAAGAATTTCAAGATAGACTTGAAAAAGCTCCATCATATAAAGATATGCTTGACGCAGATAAAAACCCTACTCCTTTAGGAAAAATGTGGGCTGACTTTTTTGCATCTGGTAAAATAGGTCCTGATGGTATATTTAGAGATAGCTTTGAACCAGCTAATTCTAAAAAGCTAGGACCTACTGAAATAGGTTTTGTAAATAAAATTGCTCAAAATTCTAAATTAACAAGAAAAGAAAAAGTTAAAAGAATAGATGAATTCTTAAAAAACAATACTGAAGGTAAAAATGTAATGAATTCGTTACAGAATTTTGATTTAGCTATTAATTCAGCAATAGAAGGGTGGGTTGATAGTATGCCTGACAGAAAGTTAGCAACAGAATATGTGTATAGAGATAAACAGGCTAGTACTAATGCTGTTCTATCTGATAGAGCTTTAGCTCCTTTTACTTCTGTATATTTAATAGATGGTGCACAAGACTTTGCTATTAAAGGAGAACATGTAGTAGATATGGCTACATCTGGTACTCTTGCTACAGCTGCAATATATGAAGGTAATTTTGCTGAAAGATTTTATGATGTAAGAAAAGGATTTGAACAATCACTAGGACCAAAAGCAGAGCTTGATGTTTTAGATAAGATGTTGGGTAGAAATAGTCCTTTGGGTGATATGCGATTTGCTTATGATTTAGAGCTAGCAAGAAACACTTATGACTTTAGTCAAGGTAAAAGTAAATTAGATCAAATATTAGATGAGAAAAACTTTACTTCAAAAGTAAGTAGAGATATAGCTATTAAAAGAATGAAAGATGTTAGATCAGCTTGGGAATCTAATAGCGAATTAACTACAAAGTCATCTATATCAGAACAAATGGACGAACTAGCTATGTTTGATACTGCTAGAGAAAATGCTCTTGATCCAAATAAAGAAAGAAAAGGAATTAGTATATTTGATTTCGATGATACTTTAGCTAGAACAAAAAGCGATGTACTTGCTTCTATGCCTGACGGTACACTAAGAAGATTAAACGCTTCTGAGTTTGCTGAGCAATCAGAATCTTTAACAAAACAAGGTGCTAAGTTTGATTTTTCAGAATTCAACAAAGTTATTCAAGGACAAAAAGGACCTTTGTTTGAATTAGCTCAAAAAAGACAAGGTAAATTTGGTAATAAAGATATATTTATATTAACAGCAAGGCCACAACAATCAGCAAAAGCTATACAAAAGTTTTTAAAAGGTGTTGGGTTAGATGTTAAACTTGAAAATATAACAGGTTTAGAGAATGGTACTCCAGAAGCAAAAGCTAAATGGGTATTAAATAAACACGCGGAAGGATATAATGATTTTTATTTTGCAGATGATGCTTATAAAAACGTAAAAGCAGTACAAGATGTTTTAAGTCAAGTTGATGTAAAATCAGATGTTCAACAAGCTATAGTAAAATCTTCTAAAAAGATGGATAGTGAATTTAATACTATATTAGAACAAACAAAAGGTACTTTAGGTGTAAAAGAATATTCTGCTGCAGCAGCTAGATCTCAAGGTGAAACAATAGGTAAGTGGAAATGGTTTTTACCACCATCAGCTCAAGATTTTGAAGGTTTAATATATGGTTTTCTCGGTAAAGGTAAAGTTGGAGATGCACAACTAGAGTGGTTTAAAGAAAAATTATTTAAACCTTTTGCTAAAGCAATGAATGATATAAACAACGCTTCACAATCAATATCTAACGATTTTAGAGCTTTAAAGAAACATTATCCAAAAGTTAAAAAGAAATTAGGAAAAAGTAGTGGTTATAACAATTTCTCTTTTGACCAAGCTATAAGAGTATATAACTGGAGTAAAGCAGGATTTAAAATACCTGGAATATCTAAAGCAGATTTAAAAGCATTAAATGCTATAGTTAAAGGTGATCCTGAATTAAAAGCTTTTGCAGATCAATTAAGTAAAATAACTAGATTAAAAGAAGGTTATCCAAAACCAGGTGAAAACTGGATAGTTGGTAATACAGCTACTGATATGAATGGTGTGGTGATGAAAATTGGTAGAGCTAAATATTTAAAAGAATGGAAGAGAAATAAAGATGTTATATTCTCTAAAAAGAATTTAAATAAAATAGAAGCAATATATGGCACTAGATATAGAGAAGCTCTGGAAGATGTATTGTATAGAATGGAGAATGGTACTAACAGAAACTTTGGCACAAATAGACATGTTAACTCCTTTATGAATTGGGTGAATAACTCTGTTGGTGCTATAATGTTTTTTAATACTAGATCAGCTATATTACAAACAATATCTGCAGCAAACTATATAAACTGGTCAGATAATAACCCTTTAAAAGCTGGTATGGCACTCGCAAATCAACCACAATTTTGGAGTGATTTTGCTAGGATCTTTAATTCAGACATGTTAAAACAGAGAAGATCTGGGTTAAAGAGTGATATAAATGAAGCGGAAATTGCTAATGCAGTTGCTGGTTCAAAAAATAAAGTAACAGCGGCTATATCATATTTACTTAAGAAAGGATTTTTACCTACACAAATAGCGGATAGTTTTGCAATTGCTTCAGGTGGTGCTTCTATGTTTAGAAATAGAGTTAACACATATACAAAGCAAGGTATGTCTAAAGCCGAAGCAGAGAAAAAAGCTTGGGAAGATTTCCAAGAAATAACAGAAAGAAATCAGCAGTCAGCTAGACCAGACAAAATTAGTATGCAACAAGCTAGTCCATTAGGTAGATTGTTATTAGCTTTCCAGAATACACCAATGCAGTATACTAGGGAGATACAAAAGTCTATGAAAGATTTAATTAATGGAAGAGGTGATGCTAAAACAAATATATCTAAGATACTTTATTACGGTACAGTTCAAAACTTTATATTTACAGCGTTACAAAATGCTTTATTCGGTATGATGTGGGACGATGATGATGAAGATATCGATTGGGATGCTAAACAAGCTAGAACATTAAATAGTATGTCAGATACTATATTAAGAGGTGGTGGTATTTACGGTGCTAGTGTATCAACAATAAAGAATGTTATATTAAAATTCTTACAACAAGAAGGAAAAGCAAACCCAGATCATGCTTATACAATAATTGAAGCGTTAAACCTATCCCCACCTATTGGTAGTAAGATTAGAAAGATATATAGCTCTACTCAAGCATGGAAATATGATAAAAAACAAATTAAAAAGAATGGTTGGGGATTAGATAATCCTGCATACTTAGCGGTAGGTAATATTATATCAGCAGGATTTAACGTACCTTTAGATAGGTTAGTTTCGAAAATAAATAACTTAAAAGAAGCTACTGAATCTCAACATGCTGCATGGAAAAGAATAGCTATGGTATTAGGTTGGAGTACTTGGGATGTTGGAGTTGATCCTTATGAGGTAGAGAGAAAATTAGACCCACGTAGAACTCAATTTCCAAAAAGAAAAGGTTCAGGTAAGAAAAAGAAAAGAAAAAGTATATACCCAACAAGAAGAAAAAAATCTTAATAAATGATAAAAACAAGTGACTATAAACAATTATAAAGACTAAACTATGAGAATACTACTAATCACATTGATGTTACTATTATCTAGTAACGCAAACGCACAATTCTTTAAAGACTTGTATGACGACTTTTTTAAATATGGTACATTTTATGTAGCAGGTGATATTAATAATTCATACGAAACACAAAGAAAAGATTACTTCATAAGAACAGATCCAGATGATCTGTATGCAATCCCACAAGTTATAGATGAAACTGTTTACCATCCGCATGATTATAGGATAGGTATAGGTTTTAGAAAACTAGCTAGATTTGATTATGAAGTTAAACCTAATAATTTCTGGACAGGTAATGATGAAATAGAAAAACAAACTGCTTTATCAGCTCCAACATCTGCTGTTAAAGGTTTTGAATATCTTATTCATTATGAGAAAGAGAGACAAAGAGGTGAAGAATTTATAAATGAAAGATACTTTTTAAGACACACTGGTAAGTATCATATAGCTAAAGTAGAAAAGAGAACACAGGGAAATGTGGGTTTCGAATACTTATCTGGAGAAGCAAGGGCTAGATTACCTATTGGTAAAAAGTTTAGTATATCTGCAGGAGCTATATATCGTACACATCAAAAAGCTTATGGATATAATCCTGTAGAAATATGGTTGAACGAATTAGATGAAAATGGAAATGTAGCTAACTATTGGTATACTCTTGGATATGAATATGATTATACAGATCATTATACATCGTATAATAGTGATGGTAATATATTCTATGATTGGATATGGAGAGACCCTGCCGGGGAAATTGTAGCTTATGGAGATCGTGACTTTAGAGATAGAGTTATGCCAGGTTTATTAAATAGATATAATGATGAAATATTTGATACTCTAGATCCTTATGCTGAGGTTGCACCTATCATCGGAGCAGATTTTTACCATTACAAGTCAAAATTCTGGTTACATGCATATGGAAATTGGATTTTACCTTATCATAAGTATTTAAAGGGTGATGATGATTTCACTTATTTAAATAGAAATAATTGGGGTAATGGTGGATTAGTTGAAGGATCTGAACCAGAACAATGGAGTGATTATAATGCTGGTGTAAATCTTGGTTGGAAACTTAGTAAATCACTTGGTGTATTTATCGAAGGTGAATATATTAAGTTTTGGGATCAAAAAATATTTAATAGCTCAGTTGGGCTAAACTTAACATTAAGATAAAATGGCAAAACAAATAGGAGAAGAAACGAAAGTAACACTAGATTTAAAAACAATAGGTATGTTAGCTGCAGGTGTGGCGACTCTAGTAGGAATGTGGTTTGCACTACAATCTGATATAGCTTTAGCTAAAGAGCTACCTGCTCCTGTTATTGATAGAGTAGAATATGATTTAAAAGACGAATTGATTCGTCAAACAATAATGGATACTCAAGAGGATGTTGAAGATATAAAAGAAACCTTAGACAAAATGGACGAAAGGTTATACGAATTACAAAAAAAGAATGACTAATGAAATTAATAAGTACAATTTTTTTAACGTTACTAACTAATATATTATTTGCACAACAAGACGTACCTGCAAAGTATTGGATCGAGGATTCGAACTTTGAAGAAAAAATCAATGAGCATCATGCATTTGGAGACGACGATAAGCTTCCTGTTATTGTGGAGTTTTGGGCTTCCTTTAATGCTGCTAACTGTTTTGCCGACTGGGATAAAATCGAAAATGCGATTTATTATAGAGTTGATATTGCCAAAGCCCCAACCGCAAAAAAAGAATACAGAGTAAGGATGGCCCCTACTTTAATAATATTTAAAGACGGCATTAAGGAAGAAGTTTTTAAAGCTGGATTAGATTTATTACTACCAGCTGATTTAAATGAAATCCAAGAAGCTATTAATGATGTTAATACAGCTTCAAAATTTTAATGGGTACATTTTTATTAGCTTTATCTATATTTATAGGTTCTTTTTATATAATGCACTTGATGTTTAAAAAATTAGATAAATAATGGATAAGTATATATATAGAGCAAAACTAGATAGAGTTGTTGATGGAGATACTGTGGATGCAATGATAGATCTTGGTTTTGATACACATGTTAAAAGAAGAATAAGATTTATGGGTCTTGATACTTGGGAGAGTAGAACAAGAGACTTAGAAGAAAAGAAAAAAGGTTTAGCTGCTAAAGCTAGAACTAAAGAACTATTAACTGAGGTTAGTAGTAAACCTAATTATTTTAGAATAAAATCCCATGGGGTGGGAAAATATGGTAGAGTATTAGGAGAGTTATTTATTAAAGATAACGAAGATAATCAAATTAATATTAATGAAACTTTGATAGAAGAAGGTCATGCTTATTCTTATCATGGTGAAAAGAAAAAGAAGTTTAAAAATAAAAAATAATACTATGTGCGAATTATGTGGAGGCCATTGTGGTCTTTGTTAAAAATAAAAATTATGTGGAATAAAATAAAACAATATTGTAAAGATAAGTGGAATTATCTTTGGAGTAAAACTAGTGTAGATGAAAAAGCAGAAGAAGCTGCTAAAGAAGTTAAGCGTAGAGTTCAAAACGTTAAAGAAGAACTTAAAGATGTAGGTAAAGCTATTAAAGAGGTTGGTAATCAACTTGGTGATGTTGGTGATGCAGCTGCTGGAGAGAAAAGAAAAGGTAGAAAAAATGCAAAAAATAAGTAAACACGTAAGTTATAAAGAAGGTGTGTATAGCACAACTGCTTTAAGACTTGGGTTAAAAAACGATCCCTCTGATGAGCATTTAAAAAACATGAGGGTTTTGTCAGAAAAAGTATTTGAGCCTCTTAGATCATTCGTAGGGAGTCCAATAAAGATAAATTCGTTCTATAGAGGACCAGAATTGAATAAAGCGATCGGTGGAAGTTCAAAATCTCAGCATTGTCACGGCCAAGCAATGGATATTGACGACACGTATGGTTATATGTCTAACGCTACTATGTATAACTATATAAAAGAAAATTTAAGTTTCGATCAAATGATTTGGGAATTTGGAAATGATAACAACCCAAATTGGGTACATGTTAGTTATGTATCTGAAGAAAAAAATAGGAATAGATGCTTAAAAGCATACCGTGAAGATGGGAGAACTAAGTATATGGTAATTTAAACATGATAATAGATACATTCCTTTTCTATAATGAATTGGATATGCTTGAGTTTCGTTTAATGGAACTTGATTCTGTTGTTGATCAGTTTGTAATAGTAGAAGCTACACAAACATTTACTGGAAACAAAAAACCTTTATATTTTAAAGAAAATAAAAATAGATTTAAAAAATATCTTCACAAGATTCATCATGTAGTTTTAAATGATATGCCAGATGGTGATACATGGACAAAAGAAGCGTATCAAAGAATATCAATTGGAAATATATTAAAAGATCTTAATTTAAAAGATGATGATATAATTATTTTAAGTGATGTTGATGAGATACCTGATACAAACAAACTACAAGAATATAAAATAAATGGCTTGCCTAAACCTAAAATAAAATCTATAATAACTGGTATTATAACATTATTACAAGATACATATTATTATAATTTAGAAAATAAAGTTTTAGCATATAGTGTTTATGATAAATATAAAAATACAAAATACCACAATACTATTGCTGCAAAGATTTTTTATTATAGTAAATTTATAGAATTAAAATTAACAACGCAAGAATTAAGAGAATATAATAAAAAACCTACTTGTCGTGAGCGTTGTGGTTGGCATTTAACATTTTTTATGTCACCTATAAAAATCAAAGAAAAAATGGAAAATTTTGCTCATGATGAGTATAATGGAGATATAAGACGATTAATAAAAGATAAAAAAATTAAATTAGAAGAAATTAAAATTGGAGATAATAAATATCTTCCTAAAAATTATAAATTTTGGTTATGAAAGGAAACTTATTAAAATACAAGAAAAAAGTAATAATGAAATATATTCCTATATTATTAGGTGTATTAGCTGGGTTAATGATTATACAAAGTTGTACTATTTATAAACAACCAGCAATGAAGATAACTTCTGTATTAGCTGTAACAGCTGAAGGAGATACTTTAAAACTACCTATAGATGTTATAAGACCTATATATAATTATAACAACTATCCTAGAAGTTATTATCCATATAATAATTTTTATTATACTCCAAACCGTTACTATGGAACAGATCTACATCACAATGGAAGTAATGGTTATAGTAGTAGCAACAACAATAGTAACAACAGTAGCAATAGTAGTAACAGTTCAGGAACTGCTACTATTAGACCGGGTTCAAGTAGTGTAACACCACCGCCTAATCCAACTTCAACTAACAATCCTAGGAAAAACAATTAACATGAAAGATTTTACAAAGATTTATTATATAGTTTTAATAGTTTTAGCATTAGCTGTTTCAATGTCTTGTTCTAAAGACGAAGAAGAAGTACTTATGCCTAAATTTGAAATGTCGTTAGATGGTGAAGCTTTTGATCCTGCAGAAAGATATTCTGTAATAAACACTTTTGCTGGAGAGAAAGTAGTTGATGGAAATTTAAAAAAGATATTTATCCTTTATCTTCAAATAGATGAGGGTGAACCAAGATTAGATGTACAACATTTTGCTTTATACTGTTTAGATTCAGATGCAGATGATGATGGGGAATTATTAGATATAGGAACTTATACATGGGAAAATCCAGATAACAAATATGCTGGAGTAGAAATACCAGGTAATCAAGAATATATAGTTTGGAATGATATAGAAGTTATAGATGCTGGCCAAAAAGGTGGAGCATATGTAGGGTTAATACATTTAACTGCTGAAGGAGAGTTTTATAACCCTTATATACAAAGAACAATGACAGTAACTATGTTGTTAGAAAATTATCCAATAGGTGTAGATGCAACTGCAACACCTTATGAATACTTATTAAACTAAAAAATATGTGGAATCTATTTAAAGAAAAAAACGAAATTAACGAAAAGAATGTTATTGGATTTGCGTCATTTATAGTGATGACCTTATTTGCTATAGCAGATCTAGCAACAAGCGTTCTAGCAGATAAAGATCTTATTATAAACGAAGTAGTTTATAACTCATTTGTATGGGTTACTCTAGGTTGCTTTGGAATATCTGCTTTCGAGAAAGTTAAAAAGTGAGATTTTTAGATTTTAATAAGAATGGCCAATATGATTGGTGGGAGTATGTTGTTGCTGTACTGATCATTATTGTTATAGAGGTTTTAGCTGAAATAATTGCTAGATCTTTGATGTTTTAGATTTCCTTGGTGCAGAAACTACTCTTTTAGATCCTTGCATCCAATCTGTATATCTTACATTTCCTTCTTCTAAATCACTTAATACAATCCATTTTAACAATCCTCTTCTTTCAAGAGAAGAAATATAATTTTGTTCCATGTCCATATCATGAGCAGATTTATCCATAACATATACAGGTAAATGCCAACTGTGTGGATCACAAGCACTTTTCCTACCATTTTTATCTGTTCTTCTTTCCTTAACTCTTTTAGCGAAAAAATCAAAACCTATTAAATCTATACTTTTATAAGTTTTAATTTTATCTATAAACCACAATATAGTTATAAATCCAGCACTTGGTCTTAATTCCTTAGTAGCAACTAAATTTTTACCAAAACCTTTCATTATATCAATAATTTCTTTATCAGTATACATTTGAGTATATGGCATTCCTTTAGGTAAATGTTCTTCAAGTACCCAATCTTTTAATCCAAAGTTCCCTCTACATCTATTAACAAGTATTTCAACATCTTTAAATCTACCTGTTTTAAATTCTTTCTTAAGTTCTCTATACATGGGAGCTCTGAATTGACCAGTAACCCATATATCTACTTTAGTACCTAATGATTCTTCTTGTAGTTTATTAGCACCTATAGCTCTACCAAAACGAACCACAATATCATAGCTGTTTATTTTATCAGCTAATTTATGCTTCATTATTTCTACAGAGTTACCTACAAATATTATTCTCTTACCTTTTACAAGGTCTCGTATACTTTCCACCATTCTTCTGATAATTCATCGTGTTTACGCGATTCAAACCAAGGTCCACCTTGTGTATAATGAATTGCTTTAATATATTTATGTTTTTTATAATAACCAACTAAATGATTATATTTTAAAGGTACACTACTTATTTCTTTTTCTTTAACCCAAGCAAATTGATGAAGATCTGCTGGACTAGCATTGTCTAAATATTCTTTAGTTAAATGTTTCAACTTAGCGTTATCGAATAACATTAAAGAACTCCAACATTTTTTAGGATAAGATTTATTTTTTATCCCATCCATTTTATCACCATGTATATTATCTAGTTTATGCTTTACACAAGCAACAGGTTTATCTCTTAGATATTGTTCTATTTCTGTTGGATTACATTTAAACACAAAGTCATTATCAACAAATAAAGAAATTCCTTTATAATGACTTAACATTGGTACGTAAAACCTAGTAAAAGAAAATTCTGTTGATTCTCCTTTTACAGCATCTCTACCATAAACTCCTGTCTTTATTAATGATTTTCTATCTAAATATTTTATCTCATGTTCTCCTTTTTCTGAGTGATCTTCAATTGATTTTCTACAAACTCTAGTAGCTTGAGGAAATCTTGAATCGTGTCCTATATATATTTTCATATTAAATCTTTTTTAATAACATGTTTACAGATTTAGCAGTGGTTTGCATTTCAAGAACATTCCACTTTTCTGTTGATAGTTTTTTAACCCACCATTCTGGTTTTTTTACTAATAAATGAAGGTTTGAACCATCTCCAAACGCTCCAAAAGATGGTACACAAGATATATTACAAATAAACCATTTGTTTGTTTTGTCGTATATATGTTGTAATACATTATCTATTTTGTCGGGTTCTATATGTTCTAGTACATCATAACATATTGTAACATCACAAACCGGCGGATCTTCATCTTTTCCAATAATACCAGGTTCGTATTCGTGTATTGTATATTTATAATCTGGATACATTTGTTTTATCCCGTTCTTGAATGCGCTACTACCAGAACCATAATCTAATACTGACTTAGCGTCTGATAATAACATATACTTATGTATCATTGGTTGTTTGTTATTTACTGCACCACCCCATCCACCTCTGGATTTTGTATGATGAGCAACTATTTTTTCTTTATACTCTGATGATATTAAATTTTCCATTCTTATTTTTTAAAAAAGTTTCTAAATTCTTTACTACCTATATGCCATTTCTTTCTTGAAAACAGTACTTCTAAATTAATACTATTTTGATTAGCGTAATCAACCAACCAAAGAAAAGCTTCATTACTATAACCATCTTTTGATGGTATAATCATTATATACTTTATATTAGTTTTTGTTTTTTTCCATTTTAAAATTAAACCGCTTCTATTAGGTTTTAACCATTCTGGGAAAGTATAGTCTCTATCTTTTAACCATTCACATTCAAATGTTCTACATGGATTATGAGGTCTATCTTTATATATTGTACACCCTTTTTCTCCTAAAAATTGGCAGGGTCTACCAATATATCTTTCATTAAAAATATCTAATGCTAGTTCTCCTTCACAACAAGCAGTACAACCGTCGCACTCTCTTTTTGGTTGCATTATGCTATTTGTTTTAATAAATTTTCAAACTCAGAGAGTTTAATCATATTAGATCCATCACTCCAAGCAGCACTAGGATTCTCGTGTACTTCAAAGAAATAACCATCAACATCAACTGCTTTAGCTAACTTAGCAATGTGTATAGCATACTTCGGTTGGCCATCGGTTGTACTTCCTTGATTAGGTCTTTGTGTTGAGTGAGTACAATCCATAATAACAGGATAACCTAATTCTTTCATATCTATAACTTGTCTAAAGTCTACAACAATATCACCCATTCCAAACATTGATCCTCTCTCAGTTAACCATATCTTTTTATTATCAGTAGATAAAACTTTATTAACTGGATGTATCATACTTTTACCTTCAACAAACTGTCCTTTCTTTATGTTAACAGTTTTCATAGTGTGTCCAGCTTCAAGTAGTAAATCTGTTTGTCTACATAAAAAAGCTGGTATTTGTATAACATCTACTACATCTTCTAACTTGTCTATTTGCCAAGTCTCATGAACATCAGTTGTAATTTTAATATCTGGTAAAGCTTCTTTCATTCTTTCAAATATTTGTATAGCTTTTTCTAACCCTACACCTCTTTTAGAATTTATAGATGTTCTATTTGCTTTATCAAAAGAACCTTTAAACACATAATCAAAATTGTATTTATTAGCTAAATCTTGTAGTTCAGATGCTAAGCATAAAGCTTGCATTTCACTTTCAATTGAGCACGGTCCTGCTATTAATATCTTCTTTGGTATTGATTTCGATTCCATTATATTCTGTTTTAACTACATTAATATCGTAATGTCCTAGTATTCTATTTTGTTCTAAATTCTCTTGTGGATACTCATCTGTAAATAAATCATAAGATCTTAATATATGAGTTTTATAAGCATATAAACCCAAATGTCTATCTCCATAACCTATATCAGCTCTAGTAAACCACATAGCTTTTCCTTCTTGATGTATAACTTTAACATCATCTGGTTTACATCCCTCAGTATAACAAGTTGTTACATCATTATGTATACATTCTCTTATTAATGGCTTTAGAGTATCAATGTTTATGTCTAACATATCACCTTGAACATTTATAATTACATCGTAATTTTCAATATAATCTAATGCTTCTGCTATTCTGCTAGCTCCATTTTCATGATGACCAGTCATAATAACATTTCCTATTGTTATATGTTCTGCTATTTTTGTACTATCAGTTACAACATAAGTATCATAACCCATAGTTCTACATTTATCAAACACTAATCTTATTAATGGTTCTCCATCAAATTCAATTAACATTTTTTCTTTTACTCTAGTACTGTTTAATCTAGCTGGTATAACTATAGCTATTCTAGCATCATCTATGTTCATGATTACTTCAGATTAGCAAATCTACCTGCAGTTCTTCTATTTATATCATCGTGATTAAACTCTGCCCAATATAACTCAAAAGCTACACCGTCTTCAACTCCTTCGAATTGATGAAACTTACCTGGTTTTACCATGGTAAAGTCTCCAGCTTCTAATATTGTTTCATCTAGTAATCCTTGATCTTCTTGCCATACTCTTACTATCATCTTACCAGACTCTACAAAAAATCCATTCCATTTAAATCTATGTTCGTGCTCTGAGCATTTAAATCCTTTTTTATATTCTATACGGTGAAACTCTAATACTCCATTTTTATGGATCATTTCGGTTTTACCCCAAATTTTTCCTGCTTTCATTTTTTATTAAATTTATTATTTTATTAATTAATTCTGGGTTTTTTTCTTCTAATAATAACAAACCCACGTGTCTACCTTCTTTAATATCACTTCCACTATTTATTATATAAGGAGCGTATCTACCACAAAAACAATTTTCTATTTTATTTGTTAATTTTATATTAACACCTAGATTTTCGTTTTTATTTATTATAACTACTTTCATTATTTAAAATACTTCTCTTTCCAAGTTGGAGAATTCATTCTCCATTTAGGATCTAGTTTTTCTTCTTCTATTTTCTCTCCTTGATTAGTAAAAAATCTTGTAGGTATCCAGTTATACCATTTCTTAGATCTTAACGAACCCCATTCTGTAACATTAAAATTACTTAATGTTTGTTTCTTTTTATTATGAAAATGAATACTAAGTAATATTCTAGGTCCTATGGGTTTAACTTCATGGTATTGATATGATGGTATATATAATAAATCTCCTGGTGTTAATATGAATTCATCTATTACTTTACCTTTCTTATTAGGAGAAAACCCTTCATACATAAGCCATTTTGTTTTTCCTTCTGTATGAAACAAAAAGTTCTCTGTACTATCAGCGTGAGCTGGAAAACTTATTGATTCTTTACTTGGGGAAGCATAAACATTAACAAGACCATTACCAAAATATTGCTCAATAGCATTACATATTTCATATAGTTTTTCTTTTTGATATTCAGCAAACGGCAACACAAAAGACTTATTGTTTTTAGCCCACTCTTGCCAAACATCTCTTTTGCTTAACATCGGTTGTTTCATTTTACCGTTTCTAACTTTATCAAGACACCATCTACCATCTCCTTCTTCATTTTGATTAACTATTTGTAATCCTTTTATATCTGGATACATATTTAGATTATTACTAAAATCTTGCCACGTATATAATTTTTGAAAAGTATTTCTTCTTATTACTAAGTGTTTTTTACCCCAATACTTATTAAAAAAAACTTTTTTACTAACTGGATCTAATACATCTTCAAATGTTATTCTCTTTCTTTTCATTTTTTTATTTTGTTTATAAGGAAACCATTTGTTTAATAATTGCCTTCTATATTCACAACCACAGTTTACATCAAACCAACCTGTTACCGTTATAATTAACCATTTGATACCTGTGGCTTTTGTAAACCTATCAAATGTATCTCCAAATCCTTTATCCTTCACAACTCAAACAGTCTTCGCTAGTAGCTTGTTCAGCAATATCTCCTCTTAATACTGATTCAGTTCTCATATAATATAAAGTTTTAATACCTTTCTTATGAGCATCTAAATGTACCTTGTTAATAAATTTAGGATCTACTTGAGAAGGAAATGCTAAATTTAAACTAACAGCTTGATCGATATATTGTTGTCTTATACCAGCTTGGTTAACTAATTCTAATTGGTTTATTTCTTTAAAAGTTTTATAAACCTCTTTTATAGGTATGTCATTACTAGGACCTACCATTATTTTATCTAATTTTTTAACACCTTGTACGGAACCACCATCTCTTAATATTTGATCCCAAACTTTTTGTGTATTTAATTTATGATCTTCTAATACCTTTACTAACGTAGGATTCTTTCTAATGAAAGTTCCTTTAGCAGATTGATCTGTAAATACATTTGCAGCCCAAGGTTCTATACCTGGTGAGATGTTTCCAGCAAGCTTGCTATTACTAACAGTGGGAGCAATAGCACGCAAGTGAGTATTACGCATACCAGTACCAACACACCAGAGAGGCTCACCAAAAGTCTCAGCGAGAGCCATTGAAGCACGTTCAGATTCAATTTTAATTTGTGAGAATATTCTTCTTGTTTCATATTGTGATAATAATCCTTCGAAAGGTAATCCTTTTTGTTGTAAATAAGTATGCCAACCTAAAACACCTAGTCCTAAA
>Ga0208299_1000546_pt1 | contig 34346 bp, 27 predicted proteins | sample 15_taG_FD_184089 | JGI IMG/M metagenome (GOLD analysis project Ga0208299, IMG submission 184089) | Marine viral communities from the Subarctic Pacific Ocean - 15_ETSP_OMZ_AT15312 metaG (SPAdes) (version 2) | ecosystem: Environmental > Aquatic > Marine > Oceanic | place: Pacific Ocean | collected...
TACATTTTCTATATTTCTAGTGGAAACATTACCATCCACCATCCTGCTCCACTCATCCATTTTATTCTTTTATTCCAGGAATAATTTTATCACAAATTATCTTAATTGTTTCATTGGGCCCAGATGTTTCAAATGAGTTTCCAGTCTTTAAAAGTTTCTCATAAATCGATCTATCATTTCCAGTTCCCTTGCATTTGTCTCCAACAAACCATGGAATAATATCATCAGGGAAATGATTTAATGCATAAGTTTTATCCCATCCGTCTGGGTAAATATCAAGAGATGTACTGCCACCAAGTGCTACAGTTATATTTTCAATATTGTAACTACTCATCCACGCTATTAATTGATCCCTCATTCTCAATCTCACCCTATGCCCATCGTCAAGTTCTGTAAAGACTTTCCTATCTTTATCATTTGCATTTCTTCCAATAGGGCACCAGTTAATTAATGACCCCCTGCTTGAGATAAAGTGACCTGTTAGCGGGCTTATTCCAAAATAATCATCAATATATTTTGTCTGAAGATACACTATTCCTTGAAACAGCCTATCCATCGATTCATTGCCTAGCCTGTCTCTCATAGATGCATTATGGGATGACGACCATGCCTCTCCATTCCAGCCGAACAGCTGTGTACCGTTACATGGTAGTAGTATGATGTCCCATAACTTGTCACCAGATGATAGAAATCTTGAATTATTCCATAGATCAGAGCACTGTTCTTTTAAATAGTCTAAACCACTTCCGGTCACGATGCCAACCTCTGTGTGCATTAGAAGATCAATTATTGCATTAACCATTCTCTTGCTTATTTTCTTTCTTGCAGGAGTTAATGTTCCATCCATATCAAACAATACTATATTACTCATGCCTCAAAATCCTAGTCAAATTGATCTGACTCTGTGGATCCTTTAAGCGCAAGAGTCGATGATATATCATCACCCATGATTGCTTCCTTTACAGAATCAAAGTATCCAGTTCCGACTTCCCTCTGATGTTTCGTAGCAGTATACCCAAAATGTTCAGACATAAATTCTTCATCTTGAAGCTCAACGTACGCAGACATAGAATAATCCTTATATTTTCTAGATAGCTCAAACATTGAATGATTAAGAGAATGGAATCCTGCAAGTGTGACAAACTGAAATTTGTAGCCCATTTTGTTAAGCTGTTGTCTAAATGTTGAAATTGTCACTTCATCCAAATGCTTTCTCCAGTTAAACGAAGGTGAACAATTATATGCAAGCAACTTTCCTGGAAACTTTTCATGAATCGCGTCGGCGAACTTTTGAGCTTCTTCTATATTTGGAGTTGAAGTTTCACACCATAACATGTCTGCATAAGGAGCGTAGGCAAGCCCTCTTGCAATAGCACAATCGATTCCTCCAGTAATTCTATAAAATCCCTCAGAGGTTCTGCTACCAGTTAGGAACTCATGATCCCTTGGATCTATATCAGATGTTATTAGCTTTGCGCTATTTGCGTCTGTTCTAGCAATTAAAACAGTAGGTACATCCATGACATCTGCTGCTAACCGTGCAGCCTTTAATGTTCTAATAAACTGCGATGTTGGTAACAGAACTTTTCCACCAAGGTGTCCACACTTTTTCTCAGAAGAAAGCTGATCTTCAAAATGAACTCCTGCTACACCTGATTCTATCATAGACTTCATCATCTCGTATGCGTTTAATGGACCTCCGAAGCCAGCTTCAGCATCTGCTATAACTGGGACCATCCAGTCTCTTGTTTGAATACCTTCTGAACTTTCAATTTGATCTGCTCTCTGCAGGGACTGATTAATTCTCTTTACTAGTGTTGGAACACTATTTGCCGGATATAAGCTCTGGTCTGGGTACGTCTGTCCAGAGAGATTTGCATCTGCAGCAACTTGCCAGCCACTAACATATATTCCGTTTAGTCCGGCCTTTACTTGCTGAACTGCTTGATTTCCAGTTAGTGCTCCGAGAGCAGCGACCGGCTCTTCTTGATTGAGAAAGTTCCATAGCTTTTTTGATCCTTGCGCGGCAAGAGAATATTCTATTTTAACTCTTCCTCGAAGAGCATTAACGTCTGTTACTGTCCAGTCTCTATTAATTCCCTCCCACCTGCCGCTAGATGTAGGTTCTTCCTCGTCACACCTGCACTGATTCTCGTGCTTTGCACAAATAATGCAGTATCCATTATCATCGATCATCATTTTCTCCAACCAGCATATCATATGCCGGCAATGTTAAAAAGCTTACTAGCTCTCTAGATGTTGAAAGTCTACCAAATAAATTTGCTGCTCTGTCATATTGACCAGATAAAAATACATCTTCTCCAACCTCAAGCCTTATTTTAAGAAGCTCTTCATCAAAAATTTTATCAAATATGTTCATATCAAATTTTTGATGCCTTATCCATTGCCACACCTGTGTTCGAGATATTTCAGCTGTGGCAGCATCTTCCATAAGATTATAGAGAGGTACACATCCATTTCCTCTCAGCCAATTTTCAATATATTGGATTCCAATATTTATATTCTTTCTCAGTCCGCCGACTGTAATAAGCCCATCAGGACATATTAATAAATCACTTGATGTAATTTCACGTTCAATTTGCTTACTAATCTGGTTAGAATCTTTCATATATTCATCAAATATTTCTCTTGCAACGGGAACTAGGCCGGGGTGAGCTACCCATGTTCCATCATGTCCAGATGTTACTTCGCGAAATTTATCACTCTTAACAGCTTGCATTGCAACGTTATTTGCATCGATATCATTTTTAATGGGTATTTGTGCCGCCATTCCGCCCATCGCATGAACTCCTCTTCGATGGCATGTTTTAATTAATAGATCACTATACGATTTCATAAATTTTCTGTCCATCGTAACAGACGATCTATCTGGAAGAACTTTATTTTTATGATTTCTAAATGTCTTAATGTAACTAAAGATGTAGTCCCATCTGCCACAGTTAAGCCCGGCAGAGTGATCTGAAAGCTCCCATAAAATATCGTCCATCTGAAATGCTGCTGGAAGAGTTTCTATTAGGACTGTCGCTCTAATCGTGCCCCTTGGCACATCTAGCTCATCTTGTGACCAATTGAACACATCATTCCACCATCTTGCCTCCAGGTGATCCTCTATTTTGGGCAGATAGAAATATGAGCCAGTTCCTCGATCTATTTGCTCATGAACGTTATGAAAGAAAAATAAGCCAAAATCAAAGAGTGCTGCGGGTATGGGCTTATCATCAACTAAAAAATGAGTTTCATTTAAATGAAGCCCCCTCGGTCTGACAAATAAGACTGCCGGGCTATCGTTAAGTTTATAGGTTCCTTTTGTTGGGTGCTCATACCTTATAGTTTTCCTAACAGCATCCCTTAAATTTCTCTGACCACATAAAACGTTATCCCATGTAGGCGATAGTGAATCTTCAAAATCAGCCATGAATACATTTGCGCCAGAATTCATTGCGTTGATTATCATCTTTCTATCAACTGGGCCTGTGATCTCTACTCTTCTATCTCTAAGATCATCTGGTATATCTGCAACTCTCCAATCATCAGATCTAATATCTTCATTTTCAGATAAAAAGTCTGGAGAGTATCCCTCATCATAAAAGCTTTGACGATTGTTTCTTTGATCTAAAAGTGATGTTAACTTTGGCCTAAATTTTCTCGTTAATTCTGCGAGAAAGTTCATAGCTGATACATCTAGAATGTCTGGGTAGGTGTCTAGATTTTCTATTCTAATGTTTAAGTCTGAAAATAACAATTTGATGCTCCTTTACTCGAATGCTATGTCTACATCTATCTTGATTTTAAGTGTTGGTACTCTTATTTGATTAGCTAAGTTATGCTTTTTAGCCTCTTCAGAGTCAAGATACCAATCTGCATGACCCTTCTTATGGACTATTTTTAAAAAATGATCCTTTCTTTTTCCACAGTTTGACGCCATCATTTCATAAACTAGTTTATTAAGTCTATCTGTCTCTTCAGCAGATGCCTTTATTTCTTCTACCTTGCCTCGCTCCATAGAGGAGACATCATGAATCATAACTGTCGCGCTTGAATCCATAAATCTATATCCCTCCTCTCCGAAGCTAAATAGAATAGCACCGCAAGACATAGCTTTTCCTTCAACAATTGTCGCAACAGGAATGTCTGCATTTCTTATAGCGCTTATCATTGCCATGAGACTATAGACCTGGCCGCCGTAAGAATCTATAACAACTGGGATTATATTCTGTCCAGTATTGTGAGCTGTTGCTATTTGATCTTGAAATTCTTTTGCAGACTTTTCATCAAATTTATTAACTCTAACAATTACAGGATTTTTTCTTAGCTCAACATCCTTTAAAAGCCCAGAAATCTCTGTAGTCCACTTCATACATACCTCAGAATAATTCTGAGATATGCAGTTTCACGATTCATTTGATTTCTATCAATCATTGCTGAGATCCTGTCTATTGCAAACTCTGTCATTAAAATTAACATATTATGGTAACCTAATAGTACGGATTCGTACCGGAAAAATGATCAGTTATATCTTCAATGTCGCCTAGATCAGGAAATTCTTCTCTTAAGAGAGCTTCTACTTGAAGTCTTAAAGTTATTCTTGCCCTCTCACAGCCCTGGCATCCGCCGCCCATTTCAACCTTTATTGATTTTTTCTCATCATCAAAATTCTGAATCAAAAGATAGCCACCATGCACTCCTAGACTGGGATTGATATCTTCATCAACAAATTTTTGTATCTTATCTTTATTCATATTATCCGCACTTTGCATATCCGCAAGTCAAACAAGTGGCACATCCTTCCTGATAAACTATATTCGCTTGATCTCTGGATTCACAGCCACATGAAAGTGTTCCATTCCCCGGCTTTGTTCCATCAGAAATATATTTCTTTAAACATCTTGCTGTAACCTTTGCAAACGTGAACATATCAGCATCTCGGTCCTTCATGAGTTGCTCTACAAGATACTGTATTGGAACTCCGTGTCTCAGCGCTAAAGAAATTGTTCTAGTGAATGAGCTATAATTTGGATTATCGAATACTGATACAATATCCTTTACCACAACTTCATTCCCATCTTCGCCAAAAAGTAAGTCATACTTTGAATTCATAGTTTTTCTTGGATGTTTAACTATTCTTCCTGTTGAATATTTCTTTGGAATTTCTACATACTTTGAAAGGCCGCCTATGATTTCGTACGGTTTATCACCCATTGTTCCCACGAGAATAGTCCATCTCTCACCAGCAATAGTCGCATGATTTATTTGACACTGTAGCTCTTTTGGTCGTTTTGGAGCGTTGTGATAAAAAATAGCACCATTCTCTCTATCACCTATAGACTTTTCTTCTTTAGACACAAGAACACCGTCTCGAGATCCATCTCTGTAGACAGTGACACCCTTGCACCCAAGCTTCCATCCTTGCATGTAGATGTCCTTAATGACACTAATGTCTGTATCTTTTGGAACATTTGTTGTATTTGATATCGCATGGCAAACCCACTTCTGTGCCGCGGCTTGCATTCTAATTTTTGAAATCCAGTTGATGTCAGCAGATGTAGATTTATGATACGGGCTCATTTGTTCAAGATCTTCATATGACATAGTCTTTCCCTCTGGAATAGACAATGAATTCATCCACCTTCTAAACCCATGATGATATACGTCGTACTCCTGCCATGTGTCACCATTATCATCAACAAAATCTATTCTTGCTCCCGATTCTGCGACTTGATTGATCTTTTTTCTTCTCGTATATTTTAGAAGATATGCGGGCTCAATTCCAGAAGTTGTTTGAGCCAGTACAGAAACTGATCCTGCAGGAGCCGTTGTAGTTAATGAGATATTTCTTCTGCCCCACTTTTCATTCATTTGCAATAATTCTGGATCTTCCTCCCATATTCTTCTTAGGAATGGGTGATATGTTTCTTTAGAAAAATCATGAACAGGAAACGAGCCTCTTTCTTTTGCCATGATGCATGAAGATCTATACGCATTAACTGCCAGTGTCTTATAGATTTTTTCAACAACTTCTATTGATTTATCTGATCCGTATGTGATATTCAGTGCTGCAAGTGTATCTCCTACTGCCGTCACACCAAGCCCAGTTCGTCTACCATTTACAGCCTGTTCACGTATATTATTCCACAGGTCTCTTTCGATTTTCTTTACATTTTCTGGCTCAGGGTCAGCGTGTATTTTCTCTATAATCTTATCGATTTGTTCAATTTCAAGGTCTACCATGTCATCCATTAGGCGCTGAGCTTTATGAGCTACATCTGACATTTTATTAAAATTAAATCTTGAATTCTTCTTAAACGGCCTATCAACAAACGAGCTAAGATTAATTAGCATCAATCTGCATGAATCGTATGCTGATAGAATTATTTCTCCGCATGGATTAGTGGATACAGACCCAAATCCCTCATCTTCGTAAATGTCAGATGGAGTTAATTTCTTAGCTGTATCCCAGAAGAGAAGCCCGGGCTCTGCAGTCTTGTGCGCTGATTCTATTATTTCCTCCCACAGATCCTTTGCCCTGATCATCTTTTTCATCTCGGGATCATCACTATCAACTGGGAACCTTAGCTCTACATCTGTGTCATCTTCAACAGCACACATAAATTCATCACTAAGCTTTATGGAGATATTTGCACCAGTAACTCTTGTGAGAAGATGCTTTATTTTTATAAAATCACTAATTTGAGGATGGTGAACAGATATCGTTATCATTAACGCACCACGTCGACCGCCTTGAGCAACCTCTCTGCAAGAATTAGAAAATCTATCCATAAAGACTTCAATTCCATCAGTCGTTCTAGCTGCATTTGCAGTTGACAATCCCTTGGGGCGTATTGATGAAATATCAAATCCTACACCACCTCTTCTCTTTGCTATCTGGACTAGTTCTTGATCAGTTTTAAGAATCCCTCCGTAAGAATCCCACGGAGGCTCAATCACAAAGCAGTTTGATAGAGACTGAATCTGAAAATCATTACCTATTCCAGCCATGGGGCTGCCCTGCGGGATTACGAATTTAAAATCCTTGAAAAGACCATATATCTCCTCCTCTGTCATTGGATTTTTGTATTTCTTTTCTATTCTTGAAAATTCTTTTGCGAGACGGCGATGCATGTCATCTGGTGTTTTTTCATAAAAGTTTCCAGATCTGTCGCACAGAGCGTACTTTGTAACAAAGACATTGGCAGCTAGCTCGTCACCATCAAAATATTCAATGCTTTTCTTAAGAGCATCATTAAAATTTACCACCTCTCGTCCTCCACAATAATATTTACTGCTAGTCACCGTCACCGTTAACTTCTTTCCACTTCTTCTTTAAAAGATTTTTCATTGATTGAGCATCAGTTTTCAAAACATCTTCAAGAGACATCTCCTCACTATTTGCCACAACTCTGATTTTTGACATAGAAGTATCAAGCAGTACAGGATAAAGTATTCCATCTCTTCCCGCTCTATTTTTTGCTACAAATAATCTTCCGACACCCGACGATTTTTCCATCGGCTTTCTTGATAGGGATAATACAACATCTGCGACCATGGCCTTTCCATAGGCCTCAGACATGTTTTCTAGTCCCACGACTGATGCATTTGCTGCATCTCTATTCGACTGTGACGCTGTCCAGATTGGTACGTTCATGTCCATCGATAGATTTCTCAACTCCTCATAAATCAGCTTAAGTTCATGTCTAAGAGAATCATAGCGACGGGAAGAACGCATGATATCCGCGTAATCTATAATTATCAAGCTTGGTACGAAAGACTTTAATAAAAGCTTCTCTATATGATTTCTTATTGTCATCACAGATGCAGATCCTGTCGGATATTCTTTAATAATTAGACGACCCAGTTCAGCTTTTTCATACACTGCAAGGACTTCTTCCTTTCTATCAATTACATCGTTACTTGGAATCTCACAAAGGTTGCTATCGTATCGAATACCGACAGCTCTTTCTGATAGCTCAAATGTATAGTGTATTACATTCTTTCCACGAGTTAGTGCTTCAGCTCCAAGATTCACTAAGAAGTGTGATTTTCCAACTCCTGTGGGTGCTGTAATGACTCCCAGCTCTCCTCTTCCAAGCCCTCCGCTTAAAATTCCTCTTTTATCAAGTTCTGGAATTCCAGTGGGACATGGGAATCTAGTTATTTCTGTGAATCTGCTCTCGTAATCTTCAAAAAAATTATGACCCAAAGTTGATGGCATTCCCTTAGATATTGCATTTTTCATAAGATCAACAACAGACTCATATTTGTCTGACGCGATTAAATCAACTGCTTGCTCAAGAGCGTCCTTTAGTGATTGCTTCTTGCAAAAATCAAGAGATTTTTCTTTCACAAAATCAAGATCACCAAGATCTGGATTCATCTTAATTCTATGAAGAAATTCAATTATTTGATCTCTTAAGATTAGATCATTACCTTCACGAAGATCATCTCGTATTATTGTTATGAGAAGCGGAAGTGTTGGAAATGACTTATACTTTTCGTGATAAGCGAAATATCTTTCTGTTAAAAAGCATAAATACTTTTGCTCAAAATATGTGGGTGTCATCACCTCAATCATCTGAGCTGCCCAGTTTTGATCAGTTATAAATGCCTGAAAGATCTTTTCTTGGAATGATTTTCCATATTGTCCAAAATATGAATTCATGTTCTTCCTACGTGGTTTAGTGATAAAAATAGCCTATCAACATTGAATGTCTGAATACCCTCTCTAATGAGAATTCTCATAACGCTAATCTTGCTTCTTGATGGTTTGAAATTATCAAAAGTATAACCTATTTTTGAAATTTGCTGACTTGATAAATTTCCTGTATCAAGATATATAAGTGACCAATTTCGCTTGATTAGTGTTTCAGACTCCGAGATATTTTTAATTGCCTTTAAATTATTACCCTCTGCAAGCATCAATTTACATCTAGAAGTTATATCTTGTATGGAAAGAATTGATGATTGAGCAAAATCTGGAAATCTCTTGGCCAGCGTTTTAAATCCTACTCTATCTACTCCGTCAATATTATCTGAAGGATCTCCGCATATTGCCTTAGCCAGACAAAAATTTTCTGGAGATATTCCAAACTTTTCTGTCACTTCTATTCTAGTTATTAGCTTTTTCCATGTGGGAGAGTAGATAATTGTATGATTGTCTAAAAGCTGATAGAAGTCTTTATCAGATGAGATTATTAACTTTTTGTTATTCTTGAATGTGTATTTTGAAATATAACCTATCACATCATCTGCTTCACAGTCAGGAACATACATTTGAATTATTGGTAAATTCTTCATTATCTCTACCAGGGTAGAGATTTGATGATTTCTATTTTCTACTGTATCTGGCATTTCTCCATCTTCGTAGAATCTATTTAGTTTTTCGGGACGTCTCTTCTGTTTGTAGTCACCGTATATAGACCTCTTCTTAGATGATCCTCCGCCCTCCCAGACAACTATCACCTTAGAAGGCTTAAATCTTTCAGAAAAATCTGCTATAGCATACATGAATCCAACAATTCCGCCCACGTGCTCACCGTTTACACCGGTCGCAGGATGTGCGACAAAGTGTCTTGTGAATAAGTTTAAGGCATCGACTATTAATACTAAATCATTACTAGCTGTCTTCATTATCTTTTAGTGCTTCTGATATAGATTCAATTTCAATATATGACTCAGTATCGATATCGAGCGGATCTGTGGCAAACTTCTTTACCATCGCCTTATCTAGCAGGTCGTCTATAAATCTGCCATACTCAGGATTAGATATGATCTCATCAAACTTAGGTTTATGAAATTTCTTTTCAATAATGATTTCACCGGTTTTGGTGTCAGTTACACTTAACGTTTTCCATGAACCTGTTCCAGAAACAGCTATTTCATTTCCGCCTATAGCCTCAGGGCCATGCTTTCTCAATAAGTCAAATATCTGTTCGTGCTCTTTAATGCCTACACCGAAGTGAATTTCAAAATTTGCAGTTCTAAACGGAGCAGCTACCTTATTTTTAATAGTCTTTGCTGACACATGGATGCCAATTACATCATCTCCGTCTTTAATCTGCTGACCAGCACCTAATTTTATCCTTGTAGTTGCGTGAAATGGAATTGCCTTCCCGCCGGGCGTTGTTGTGGGATCACCAAACATCACACCTATTTTCATTCTCGTCTGATTCAATATCACGAATAGGACATTTTGATCTCCAATGACGCCGGTTATCTTTCTCATTCCTTTCGATATTGTTCTTGCTTGTAGGCCTATTGTCTCTTTATCATAATCACCGAGCAACTCTGCTTTTGGAGATGATGCTGCAACTGAATCCCAAATTATTGTGACAGGAACATCCTTATCCATTCCCTTTGACTTAAGAATAACAGACTCTGCTACTTTGAAGACTTCTTCTGTGCAGTGAGTATCGACGTATACAAACCTATTAGATACATCGACACCAAGCATTTGTAGATTTTCAACTGATGTGGCGTTTTCTGTGTCAATATACACAGCTATGCCGCCCATTTGTTGTGTAGTTCTAGCTATCTGTGTGGCTATGTGTGACTTCCCTATAGATGGTGGTCCAAATATCTCAACAATTCTACCCTCTGGTAGCCCTCCGTCCCTTCTATTTGAACAAATATAGTCTAGTAGCTTGGATCCCGTTGATATCCACCGCTTAACGTGTGTTGGAGATTCATCTTCGCTTAAGTTATATGCAACTCTTGCTCCGTGCTCTCTATTAAGAGCAACGATTAAGTCTGAAGTGAAATCTTCTATCTTGTCTTTATTTTTATTTTTATTTTTATTTTTAGCTGGCACTATTTGTATCCTCAAGTTCAAATATACAACAATAGCACAAAATGTTCATTGTTACAATATAAAACGAGGGGCCCAAAGAGGACCCCTCGATTAATCAAATTAGAACAAGATATTAATCTGTCATCAAGTCTGCGAATGCATCATCAATGTTTGAATATCCAGATCCGGTTCCCTGAGGTGTTTTAGCTTTATTGGTCGAAGTAGTGTTAGTACTTTCAGATGAGCTTCCTGAATCATATTCAGATTCACCTTCTCCCAGCCAGTCATTTACGATCTTTGAAAGTTCATCGTATGACTTACATTCCCAGAGATCATCCAAGTTCGGGATATTGCTCATCCACTCTTTTACCTGTGCGGGTGTTTCAGACAGAAGAGACTGCTTTCCTCTCGGACGAACCTCAGTCATTGCCCACTTCTTTCCAGGCTGCTTAGAGCAAACCACTTTGATATCTCGTCCCTCAAGAGGATCAGTGATATCACCGTAATCTTCATCTAGCATCAAGCCAAGGAGTGCCTGGTAGACCATCTTTCCAAATCCCCAGATCTGTACACCCTTGTCTTCTTCACCTCGAACAATTACTGGTGCATATGTTCTCATCTTAGGATATAGCTTCTTAGCTAGCTCATAAGATTCCTTTGATCCTTCCTCGCGAAGCTTGTTGATAAGCTCCTGAATTGGATCGGGATTACCGAATTGATGAGGAGTTAGAAGTCCCCTTTCCTTTCCGATATTGTAATAGAACCAAAGCTCTTTGAAAGGCTGTCCCTCATTATCTGGGAAGGAGATCAGTCGAACAGTGTGTTCCTCTCCCTCTGTAGGTCGCCATGTTGAAGATCGATTCTTGTTAGTTCCACTCAACCGATCTAGTTTCTTACGAATTGCATCAAAATCAACTGCCATTTTATACTCCAATGTTTATAATGTAGTTTTTAGTTTGTCTGTGCTTAGCACAATTTAAAGGTACCCCAAAATAGGGCAATGTTCAAGATTTAGTTTTTAGTTTTTAGTTTTTAATTTTTAGTTTTTAATTTTTCTTTCTCTTAGTCTTTCTCCTTTTCTTTGATCCTCCAGCCGTACCGGTTGAAAACTCTTTTGCTTTCTTGACGATTCTATTAGGAGCGCCTGGATTGACAAGACTGCCACCTCCAAAGAAGCTAGCGTTTCGCTTAGTAAGCTTTTCATAGCTCTGCCCAGATCCAGTACCAAGAGGGCCAATCCATCCTGCGATATTTCCTGATCCGACCGTATTTTGTTCGTCCTCTCTCGAGATATCATCTTCTTCTTCATCGTCTAATAGTTCTCTTTTTTTTTATTTTCAGATATAATAGATTTTATTTTCCTTCGAATTATACTTCTAAGGGCAGCTTCTTTTACAAGCTTATTTCTATCTTGATATGCGACAACTCCGCCGTCGGTTTTATATGCTACAGCAAATTCGTCATAGTCATCTAATGTTTCAAAATCAGAATCTGCATCTTCCTTTGAAATGACTACGGGAACTGATCTGTATTCAAATCCTGTCGGCTGTGCTGCGTGATAAGATGGATAGTCTGGATATACAGACTCTCTTATAAAGCTTCTAAGCTCTTCAAGTGACATTTGTTCTCCTCCGGTCTGTGCAATTGCTTGGCGTAATTCTGATGGTAGTTCTACACCTGTTTCATTCGAGATCTTGTCAAGTGTTCCTTGAACAACTACATCACCTGGTGTTAGCTCTTCTGGATTGTGAAGAGCTCTATAAAATTCTCCAAGTCTTCTAAATGCCCTATCGGGATAAAATATTACTGCCCTTAAAATTCCTCCGCCTTCCTCTAGCTTTGACATGTATTTCTGAACAGTCTCGGGACGGAGTGATCTTATCCACTCACTATATTTCTCAAGATATCCCGCTCCTTTTGTGGCCATATCAAACAACCATCGCTCAATAGGAATCATCTCTCCAAAAAATCCAGCAATACCTGTAGCAATATTTGCAGCAGGAACTGTCACTAGTTCTTCTGGTACTGCCGCTTGCGGGCCTGCAAAGCCTGCTGCAGTCGTTCCTACAGAATCGACTGTTTGAATAAGCGTCAAAATAATAGATTTAAGCTGAGAGAGAAAATTATCAAACTCTTCTTTAATCGGGTCTGTATTTTCAACAGTAACCAGTGCCATGATATCTTGCCACTGCTGCTCATTATCAGATGTTAGAGCTGCAACAAATTGATTCTCTGGAACAGCTATCATTGTGACTAGAGAATCAGACGCTCCCTTTATCTTAGACATTGACCATCCAAGTAGAGCTGTTCCCAAAACTATGTCAACATAGGGAATTGCCATGCCTGCTGACTTGAGCGCTGCCGGAACAAGCTTCACAGCAGCTTGAGCTAATCCCTCATCTACTGTTTCATCACCTTCATTAAATACACTTAAAAGTGAGTATCTTGAATCACTAACAATATTGTCATCTTTAAATGTCATTTCTCTGATCCCTTGAATCTTTGGCCTCTTAATTTTAAAATCCTTTGGAAGCTTTCTACTTCTAATTGGGCTAGGCTCATCACCATAATAAATATCTTCGTCTTCGGCTTCTTGCTCAGGAAACATAGGAATATCTAAATAAACATCATCATATCCTGTATTTACTCTTGCAAGATATGATGAGAATGTAGAATCAGCTCCCTGAGTTGGTCTCCCAGTTCTAAAGTCTGGTAGTTTTCCGTGACCAATCTTTTGTTTATAATCGTCGCCGCCGCCCATGGCGCCGCCGATCGGGATTCCAATCCCCCTGCCGGACCACACACCTTTTTCAGGTACATTATCCATAGAAGCTGCGTACTTCTTTTTAAATTGTTTAGACTTTAATGTTGCCATCGTAACTATACTTATGGCCGTCGGGCTATTAAATGTTTACCAGCCGCCAGCTTCTTCTACTTCTGGTACACCGCCGCCATACGGGACATCGAATCCCATCTTGATTCCTAAGATCGCCCCAATTGCTGCCTGAACGTCCTCATCATCGGGATATTTTTCAGCAATTGACTGAAGTGCGTTAGCGAGAACCCTGCCCTTGCCCTGTCTAGCTGTTGTGTCTGGCTCTATTGTACCAAGCATCTCATCAAAGATGGGCCTTAACTGTGCTGACAGCTGCCCAGATACTGATCTTAAGCTCTCATATCCGAATGGAAGATTCTCTGAGTCTGCTTTTGGAAGAGCTCTACCTTTGTATCTCTCAATTCTTCCTGTGATCTCAGCGGGTTCATCTCCTTCTTCTGGCCTTGTGGGGTCTGCCATGATAGAAAATGTCTTTTGATCATCACTGATCTTTAAAGTGTCAGGATTTACTCTCTCTCTAATTGCTCTTTGAAGCTCTTCTTGAATTATTCTTTTTAGTGTACTTGACTTAAGTTTCATTTAATCATCTCCTGATACACATAACTATTTAGATTCACTGCTATTTACCACCAATCATCTCTAAATCTATTTCTAGCTGAAAGCTTATCGCTTAGCTTATGAATACCTTTGCTTGCTGTGTCTTTAAAGATGAATGGAAGTATTGAGTGTATGAATAGTATTATTCCAAGAACTAGCAAAACTATACCTGTTCCCATGGCGAATCTTTGGTGAGAAAAATATGTTTCTCCTACTTCTCGAGGATGTTCTGTGAAAAGTGATTTAAGATATTTTATCATAATGACTTCCATATATTAAGTAATCTAAGATGTGGAAGCAGTATCCATGTATATAACTATTACCTATCAGCTGTACCTTGTGTAGAAATGATTCGAAGTTCATCGGACGGGTAGGTTCTAATTAATCCATTGCTCTCTAGAACAACTACACCAAATCCCATCATTCCGTGCAATGCTTTCGAATACATCTTAATAATTACGCCCTTTTTAAAATAAGGTTCTTCAGGGCCTTCCCAAAAAGGATAGTGACTTACAATATCACCTACTTTCACTAATAGCCTCAGAATGGAATAAATGAACTAGATGTCTTGTGAATTGCCAGTGACTTTGCCTGTTGCAATGCTAGAGCGAGCGTTGGCTCACTTCCCACATAGAATCTATTCTCTTCAAAATGAGATCCCTGAGCTAGCTGGATAGCGATCCACTCATTACATGTTAGCTCTACACCAAAAGACTGTAGAAGAAAAAGCGTCCTATGCGACACAGACATCTTCTGTAAATCTTCATTATACTTGTACATCTGCCCTAGCTTGTCCCTATGCCAGTCAGAATCTTGATCTACAAATAGCTCTCTTTTACTACCACCTATCTTTCCAAGATCGTGAAGAAGTGAAACCTTTAGAATGGAAGCCACCTCTAGCCCAAGAGACTGAGAGTCATTTATCCCCCTAAGTGTTCCTGCAACTGAAAGTGAGTGCTCAACAAGCCCACCAGGATATGCAGAATATTGATCTAGTCTTGGAGATGCGGGACACATAATTATTCTCTCTCCTAGCTCATCTAGCAGCTTATTTAAGTTATGATCTGAGAGTCGCCTGCACAGTTTATCAAATGTTTCCCAATTTGATTCCATTTTATCTGGTGATAGAGATTTTGACATCATTATTCCTTTATAATTTCAACCTTCACTGGAAATATACCCTCTAGCTTGTCAACTTTATAAGCTATATTTGTCAATTCTAGAATATTTTTATAATCTGTTCCCCCAATATCCAAGACAAGTGCATCATGTATCACATATATTGGAACAAAATTAATATTATTTTTTTGCAAGTCATCAATAATCTGTGAAAAAATATTAAAAGAGACATCAACTCCAGACGACTGTAAAAAATGATTGACTACTGATTCATGAGACCTTATCTTTCTTCCACACAGATTCTTTATATAGCCTAATTTATCTATCTGTTTTTCTAAGTCTCTCTGGAGTGATGGTATCTTTAGATATCTCTTAATCTCCATTAATATCTTTTTGGCATCAAGCTCTTTTGGAATCTGCTTGGATAGTGACCAAGCAGATGCACCATACATGCAGCTTAAAACAGCAATCTTTACCTGATCTCTCGTTAGACTGCCCTTCAAAACTTTATCTCCGATAAAGTTATAGACATCATCAGGTGATTCCTTTCCAGCAACGGCGAGAGCTATTCTTGGCTCCAGAGATGAAATATCAATCTGAATGATCTTTCCGCCTTCAAACCTTGATTTTAATATTCTTCTATGCTCCCTCTTTAGAGTTAAGATATTTGGACCTGACTCTATGGTTAGTCTTCCCGTTATGGATCCCGTCTGGTTGTAAATTGATCTGGGAGAGACATCTCCCCTTTCAGGAAGAAACTTTAAAATCTCTCCTCGCTTAAGCCCAGCACTTTCAATAACCTTTCTTAAATGTGGCACATCTACTAGTGGCTGCTGCAAGGCCATAAGAAGCTCTCTGTTGCTTAGGAACTGATTCATATAGTACTGGTCATGCTCCTCTCTAATAACACTCCAGAGCTGATCTAGAAGGCTTAGAAGCTGCTTATGAAACATGCCCTTGGGCATCACATGCATCCAAGGGATATCAACAGCTCTATCACCAAATATTATGTCCATCGAGCGCTTGTGTGGAGATTTTTCAAATGTGGAAAGGTTATATCCGGCAGCCTTAGCAACAACCTCTATATCCCGCATAGAGTTATCAAATCCAAACCTCCAAGAATCTTCAGGGATACTATTTGACCACGTGAACGTCTCTCCATCATGAATTAGATGCTGGATGGTTCCAAGTCTTTTTCCAGAAATTACAACTTGCATATAGAATAATACAGGCTATTTTATGGATGTATTATTCTGTGGGCTCTGATGCATCGGCAATTATTTCAGATAAGCCTGCCTGAGATGCTATTAACATACTTCTAAACGTCTTTAGTGTTCCGCTTCCAGAGAATGATAGTGTTGCGCTTGTTCTAAACTCACCCGCTGTTAAGGTGTGCTCTATTGATGTAATATAGTAGAGATTGTCTGCCGTCGTGCCTGTCCCGAGATCAACAAAGAAATTTTGCCCATACTCAAGGAGAGGACACCCAAGCAGGTCGATACTTGCATTTGCAGGGATTACTGTTATATCCTCTAAGTTATTTGTTTGTGAATCACTCTTAGTGGGATTATCTGTTTTCTTCTCTGCAGCAGTGATTGCATTTAACAACATGGTATTACCAACCGCTCCGCCTGTGGTTGACTGCATTGAAAAGCTGTTAAGGGCTGAGAATCCTAAGCCGAATGTCATGCTTGGAACAGTCGTCTTTATTATTCTTTTTATCTCAGTGTTTGGAAACCCAGACACTGCGACAACAAACGGCGACGCCTTAAACTCATCACTATCTGGATCCCCTGCATTTTGAATCACACCTGCTGCTAGCGCCGTCTCGCTTACAAATGAACCATCAGAAGCTGGGATGAAGGAGCTTTCGTCTGCATCCTGATCTAGTGAATTCGATGTATCTGTGGTATTCTCTGCTTTTACTCTAACTGCTAGCTCCTTATCATTCATCGCGTTATGAAGAAACATCTCGTCCCTATGGGGCGTTGCATTTGTGTCAAAGATATGAACTCTAAGAACTATCTTGCTCTTATCTGGAATAAATGGCGAATCGCCATCTTTTGCAACGAAAGCTGGCAATGCTTCAAATATCATTGCTAACTTGGGCTGCGTAAATATTGGTGCTGTTGGTGGGCCGGATGCATATATTGCCTTGAGTCGTTCTGTAACATCCGAGCCTATTTGAGTGACTTGATTCTGAACAGCCTCTGCCTCGTCCTCACTAGCTGACTCGTTTTCACTTTCAGTTACAGCAGATAGCTGATTTTGAAGAGCTGTCAGCCCATAGTTAACACTAGATGGGTCTCCTATGACTTCATTATTAAGCATGTTTATATACCCCTCTATTGAGAGGCCCGGTCGGGTAGCTATGTATTCAGTCATCGTGTAGTCTAGCCTGCCCATATTCACTAGAAAACTAGCGATTGTCGGATAGTTCTTTGCTGATCCTGACTTGCCGTTGAATTTATAGAACATTAACTGGACCTCATCAAATCTTCCGCTTCCGGCGAGAGGCACGCCAACAAATTGAGTTATTATTTTTCCAAGAGACTGGAACCCTGCAGTTGCATTTATTATATTTCCATCTTTGTCTGTGTCAGCTAAGTCGTTTATAGACTCCTGCACATGAACCGGTATCTCGGCTGGCCAAAATGGATCGTTTACGTGTGACAGCTGTGTTATTTTCCTCTTTGCCTCAGATGCTAGTGTGGCATTTGCTACACTGATTGCACCTTCAGCATCGCGAGTCTCTGCATCAGCTGTTGGGTCGCCTACTAGTGTTTTAAGTAGTTCAGAAAATGAATCTGGAGTCTTTCCCTCATCTGTAGTCCCCGGGGCGACGTAAAACATAAAGTCCTCCCAAAGCTGTCTAGTTATAACTGATGACGGAGATGATGCCTGGCCCATTGAGACATTTATTCTAGTGTTTATTTCCTTGAGAGTGTTGTCAGTTACTCCCTCTACAGCCTTTGCTTTTTGCAATGCCTCTGCTAAATACTGGGCGACCATTGACTTAAACGGTGCGACTGGCATTAGGTTTCCCGTAGCTATTGGAAATGTTCTTAACTCAGTTCCTCCTCGAGACGCTATTTTCATGTCTATCTTAACCTGTCCATCATTTCCCAGGCTAAAGTTTGATGCAACTATGTTAAATTGACCAACTGATCTCATGGAATTAAGAAGAGCACCATACGCGTTAGTGCTAGCGTCATCTCCATCTGGGTGAGACCATCCCCACTCGACATTAAGATATGATTGTGAAAATAAATCAGTCGCTATTAGTGGCGCTATATCTGCCATTCTAGATCTATCATGAAGTGTAAATGATAGCATTCCAGTCTTATTTGAGTGTAGTGCATTTCCCAACCCAGAAATACTAATCTTTAAGGAGTTCAATGTCATGAAGGGAGCAAATACATCTAGTGCTGTTCCTGCCGCTCCTGCGTAGATATGTTTTCCCTCCCCGTTCATCTTATTTAGTTCTGGGTTCACAAGCGTCTGTGGAGATGTAAATAGCTCCATTCCAGCAGATGATAGTGTTGTTGCATATTCGCCTATGTCATCTGTTGTCACCTCTGCGGTGGCGCTAGGAGTCGTAAGTGTGTAGCCATACTCATCTGCAAGCTGCTGCGGTAGTGCGCTATCTAAGTTAATTTTATCATAGTCTGCTTCCATAGGTCCTGCCATGCCCAAAAATCTTAGAAGGCTTATCTGATTGGCACCATTAGTTTGGTAGGGCGGAACAGCTGCTACAAAGCTTATATTAATATACGGAATACACCGTGACATTTCAATTGAAGGTATTGCATTAACAAATAAAGATGTTGCAGCTGCTCCTCTCATCTGCGGGCTCATCTTCTTGTTTGGAAAGAGCATCACTGATAATGTCGGGTTTGTGTATCTGTTTGGATCCATCGGGTCAGCATTGATAGCAAAGCCAGGACTCTCCGTTGATGTGCCGTCTGCGCCGCCTGATGTTGTGGTTTGCGGAGGAATAACATTCACAAAAGATGCGAGGCTGGCTTTGGCATCCTGCTCTCCGTTATCTGGCAGGGGTGTGAGTGGCTGCTGCGATACTGTCGTCTGATAGAATGGCAACTTCTCATCGTCGGGTGCTCTTATATCTGGCTCCATCAATATCATGATGTAATTATTTATACCCGTGTAATCATCAGCTTCAGCAATTGCTATAGCTCCCCCGACGGGATCCGCTCCCTTCGCTATTGAGAATCTTGATAACAACCTTGTATCAGTTAAGAGATCCTTCGTAAAATATGCACCCTCTGTGTTATCCATTAGTGTGAACATTAGTTGCTCTATGACGTCGGGTGGTATTCTTACTGTGGCCTCATATTCCTCAAATATTGCCATGATATCTTCGGCTTCCCAGTTGGGGTCGGCGAGGGCGCTGTCCAGAACGTCTTCGGGAACCTCTTTTATTATCTGAACTAGATCTCCGCGACCCATCATCGTGTAATACTTTCTTAATTCAAACATCGCTGCAGATAATTTATTTGAAGCAGAGGTTGTCCCGCTAGATCCTCCTGCCGCTGCATTGTCAACACCCATTTTCTTTCTCCGACTATCTAATTAGAAGCATTACATCACCTAATTTTTTAGGTACCCTAAGTATCGTTCCCGCTGGAAGCTGCATTCCCCACCCAATGCCAGATGCTGCTGCTATAACCCACCAAAGACTTGCAGATCCATATGTTGCACCTGCAATGTGATCAATTCGCTGACCACCCTTTAAGACTACGGGAGTGAAACCTATCCTTCCCTTCATAACTGCATCATATATTTTTGACGATGCAGCTGATGTTGCCATTCTAGATCTACCCATAATTCTTGGTGTGAATGTATATCTACTCGTTGCCATATCTTATCTCCTAGTGTGATACTCAGTCTTCATCTGGATTGTTAGATTGTGATGCTAGCCTTCCCTGATTCTTATATGCATCATGAGATGCCCTTCCGTCATCAGGATATGGATCTCCTGCAATCTTCTGCATTGTATCTCCAACATTATATAGAGGTGCTCTATTGTATCCAGAGTGATCAAGGCCTGGTGGGATGTCATGGATGGCATCAAAATTTACTGATACTTTTGCAACCTTTGGTGCTCTAGAATTCCAATCTATCTCCCACGTATTTGTAGAATCTAACCACTCATAAGATAAGCTGCTTATAACTCCAGCCAGCCCTCTTCCTGCTGTGCTCTCAAATGACTTTACTAGTGGGTTATTTTCTGACTTCATAAAGGTTGCTGCTGGCGGTGCAGAGACATCTAAAACATCAGCTGGTATTCCTGATATTGTTGCTGCTTCATTTGCAAGAGTTTGAACTAGTGTATCAGCTAGCCCGGTCAGAGACAATGTTGCAAGAACATACGTGTTAAATAACGTGTCTGGATTTGGCATTAGATCAGCGTGTGTTACCTGAAACTTCCTGCCAAATAATTCTGCTGGTGCATTGAAATCCATTATCATTATATTATACATCGTCTTCTGAGTCTGTGCTCCCATCTGATCTGGTCCCTGAAAGGCTCTGCTAGAGTTTGCTGAAGATTCGCCTCTCGAGTCCAGAATTACAACCTCTCTACCTAGAACCAGCACCCTAATTGGCCGAGTTATTCTCCACTTTGTTATTCCATCCTTCTCCATCAAATAGCCATTGTCAGTTGACGGACGTAGATATGGAAATGACAGCGGTGTGTATCCCATTAGTGATGCATGGTCATTTCTTAGCCCAGATGCGTATGCCTGAACAGCGCCTGCAGCTGTTATACTAAACGGAACTGCATTTATTCTAGAGTCAGGATCCTGCAGCTCTCTCATTATTATCATTAGCCCTAGTGGGTTTGCAAATCCGTTCACAAGTATTTGTGACGTTGCAGCTCTTAAGGCCCTTACAGCAGTTGGATCCATACCGTCTGTCAATGCAGTCATTATTGCCAAAGGAGATCCGTAGAGTGCGTTGAATACGACCTCTAGCTGTGTTTCATCCATCGCAGCTGCTGCTTCTGCAAGTGCTGAGCTCATAGCACTAAATAAACCTCCCTCCTCGTCAACAACCGGTGTAATCCCATCATCACCGATACCAAATATTCTTGCAAGATTAAAGTTTGAATAATTTCCCTTAATCACATCACCAATACGCAACCTTATAACTGGAGATGACGCAAGAACCTGGCTAAACGGCATGATAAATGTGGATGCTTCTGTTCCGGCCACTGTTGCGAGCTTTGTTCCCTGAGTCCACTGTGGGTAGACTAGAGTTGTCAGCTTGTTTATCTTAAACCACATCTCATTAAAATCTTCTTTTGACGTCGCTGCCACGTAGAATGAAAATCTTATACTTCTACTTGTATTTCTGTATATCTGCACGGGATCTATTCGACCATACCCAGAGCTTTTTGTAAAATTGGGTGAATAAGAGTCAGATAGGCTCTCTAAAAATGCATGAAAGCTAACTATCTCATTTGTTCTGAGATCATGAAAATAGAAAGGAACATACTCTGCATCCAGCGTATTCTCCATCCGCTCAACGATATCATTTGGAATTCTTGCACTAGCTCCTTCAGCAAGAACATCCACATATGTATTCTTTGCCAGGGTTGATCCCATATGACCCTTTAGAGGATTCTGACCGTAGCCTAGAGTTCCCATTTTTGTAGATGCCATGATAACATTCCTGGGTATCATGTATAGCGCGGGAACTGAATTACCTCGCCAGGCTAGAGCATTAGATGTTAGACCTGTTTGCGATCTGCTCTTGGATACTCTCGTGGCTGGTCCGTCTGGAAGTCTATCAACATTCCACTGTCCAACTGGAGGGAGTGTGCTGCTTCCATCCCATCCAGGAGCAGTTGTTAATGACACATCCCCTATTGTTGCAGCGACATTCATAATATTCACTATGTCGTTTGTCTGAATTGCTGCTAAGACACTAGATATCCCGGTACTCATATCAGACGTAAAACTTTGCATCAATCCGCTGCCGTCATTTCCAATTGAATTAAATCCTCGTATAATCTTTCTTGCTACACCAAGCCAGAATCCTGGGGCCTCTTGAATCTGTTGATAGGCTGCTGCTGCATCAGCGTCTGTGTCACTTATACCCGTTCCAAATAACACTTTAAACCCTCTATCGACGCAGTCAGTGTAGGGATGCTGTGTTGGTATTAGGACTAGCTTTCTAAGTAGGGAGAACTTTGCCTCTCTAGCTATGGTCTTTGGTTCACCCTTATAGTATGGTCCCCTCTCAAGATCAACTACTGATGATACACCTACATCAACTAATCCCCATAGCGTCTTTGTGAGAAGAATCATTGCAGAAATTGCAGCTGCGGCGTGTGCAACTAAAATATCCTTATTCTTTTCATTTGAAAATTGTGTGTCTGGTGTATTCATCACACCAAACGACTTAACAAATGGTGTATCCTCGCCTGTGACAAGTGTTCCCCATGCGCCCCTTCCAGATCTTGTCGATTCTCCCGTTCCGTCTTGCGGTGCATTATATGCTTCTTTTGCTCTAAGCACACTTGGAGATATTTTATCGTAAATACCTGTCTCCCACGCGACGTCATCGGAAGAGAATGTGAATCCAGATGGGTCAGAGCTCTCTCCTGGTGTATCCTTCCTATCCCACCCTGCAGACTTAAGCAATAGAGATGCGCCTACAGATTTCAACTCATCCTCTACAACTTTAACCGCATCAAGATCATAGTCACCAAATACTGCCTGAGATGTTTGAGTCCCCTCTTCATCTGCTCCAGATTCGAAGTCGTCCTGATTTGTCCCTCTAGTTGCGAAAGCCTTTGGGTCACTATAGCTTGGATTAAATCGACTCCTGCTTATCATAACCTGTTGTGCTGCATTTAGAATAACTGCTTCGGGATCAAGATTTGGATTCTGGTCTGAAATAGTTCCTCCATATCTGTCCATGTCGCCGCCTTCGATATTTGAAAGCATCTCTTGTGCGTGTCGTCCTCCAAGCTCTGGATTTGTATTATCCTTGCTTATTATGTTTTGAAGATCCTCTGGTGGAAAATATCCATTTGAATATTGTGCCATCACTGATCCAAGAGTATTTCTTGCTGACTCACTACCCTCCACGAAGACTTCTGCGGCTCCCTGATTATTTGATGCCTCTAGCGGCACTCCTTTTCCGTCGTCTCCCATCCTACTATTTAAGCTAACAGCTAGAGTGTTCCCGCCATCAAGCTTGTAGGCGTTATCAGTGAGATCTACAACATACTTAAGAAAATCTCCTATTAGCCCTCCGCTTGTTTGTGGATTTTGTAATCCCACTAGCTCCTGACCGGTCGCTGGGTCAACACCCAAGTCATCGCCGTGATTGAATCTATCAGCTGGCCCGACATCAGTCGGATCAATTGTAACTCCTATCCTCTGCTCGGGTACAGCGTAACCCTTATCAAGCAGAAAATCTCTTAATTTTTGTCTTGAGGCCACGACTTATTTCCTTCATTATCAATTATTTTATCAAGTGATTCTGCAAACTTCTCCACGCCTTCCTCATCTGCCAAACTAGACATTAGAGTATTATGAGCCTCAACTACTGGTGCAAGCATATCACAAACACTCTTCTCAAGCCTCTCAAGCTCTTCGCCCTCAAACTTGCTAGCAAAGTGTCTAAATAACTCACTCTTCAAAACTTCATCTTTAATATTCATTATTCTAATTATCCAAGTGGAACTATTACTATTCTATCTTTTGTTCCGCGTGGGTGATCAATTACATATTGTGTGAAAGACTTTCCATCAAGAGAGACCAAAACTTCTGGTGCAAAGTTCTTCTCATTGATTGCTGTTACAATCTTTTCAAATTCTTTTGGCTGGACTTGAAGTAGTTCAAGCATTTTCTGACTAGCTACCGCCGTTCTCTTTGTGGCTGCAGCTGCTTGCTGTGAAACCCTATTTGCCGCCTCTTGAGTAGCTGCCTCATCGCTCGCCTCTGTCCTCTTTTCACGAGCCTCTCTATCTGCAGCATCCCGCTTTGCTCTAAGCCCTCCAGTAACGATACCCTCAACATCGGCACCATCATCAAAGATACTCATAAGATCCTTCTCAGTCAGGCCGGTCTGCTCCGCCATCATATCCTTGAAGTCTCTTCCCAGGTCCTTGTATTGTCTTCCTGAATCTTGCATCCTCTTAAGCACATCTGTTGCCACAGCGCCCTGGTCTCGCTCTGAAGCACCTGTTGCGTGTTGTTCGCTCTCCATTATCTGCTTCAGCTTGGCCTCATAATCGTCTCCCAGCTTAAACTGTTCAGCGTAATGCTTCTTCTGGACATCGGTCATATCCTCATATGAAATCCCCATCCTTCCAAGCTCGCGGGCCATCTGTGTATAATAGGAATCACTCTGGCCTAGCTGTGCTTGTAATTCTCGACCAGATATCTTTGTCACGCCCTCATAAAAACTAGCTTGCTCTTTTGATACATTTTCTGCTGCTTTAGTCGCAGCCTTTGCGTAATCTTGCTCGCCCTGAACTCTATTCGCTGTCCTTGCAGCAACAAGCATATCAGACTTTTTAACACTATCCTCTTCTCTCTCAGCTAACTCCTCCATTAAATTTGATGCTGACTGAGCGTTTGACTCAAATAGTGCTTGAACCTGATCTGCTGTAATCGTCATGGATTCAGCAGAATCCCTCATATCCTCATCGATCGTCAGTTTCATCGCAGCCATTGCGGCTTCAGCCTCAGCTGTTGCTCCTCCAAATGCCTCATGGAAAATATCTGGGAGCTCATTCATAGGAATGGCAATTCCCTCTTTCATGTTCTCACCAAGGAGAGATGGTGAGGAGCTGTATAGAGCAGAATTCTTAATTACATCCTCAAGACTTGTAATTACTGTGCTAAATTCTTCTGTAATGAGCTTGAAGCCGTCCACTAAGCCCGCAGAAATATTGGTCCCAATGTCTCCGCCTATAATATCAGCAGAGTTTGCCATCGACTCTAGATCAGTTGCCACCTGAGATGTTGCTCCGCTCTCGACCATTCCAGCTAGTGCATCTCCGAGGCCTCGAATACCATCTCCAATCTGTGATATTGTATCCTCATCTACATTTACTAGATCAGACATCCCCTTGCCCATTATTGCCAGGCCAGCCTGAAGGTTGGCAGGGACTGCTTTTTCAAATGCTCCTGCTATTCTTGCTGCACCTTGCTCTGCAACAATCACTGTCTCTGCAAGAGGCTCCCTCATCTTTTCATTAATGTTATTAAGAATGTTCTCTGATGAGAAGTCAACTGCCTGCTGGAGATCTACTATATCCTCTGCAAGATACTTCATTGTTGCAGAGACATCTTTTCCAACATCTCCTGTTTGAGATGTCAACTCCTCCATCGATGATATAGTCGCAGAGGGATCGAGCAATCTCTCAACTGCCTCAACATTTGAAAGCCCTGTCTGCTCCTTGATCAGTCGCTTCTCAGCGAGCGACATGTCATCAACTGATTTTGCTGTTGCTAGGAATTGATCTCTTATTCTTCTGAGGAAGCCCTCCTGGTCCTCATTAGCAAGCTGCATCATCTCCATCGCGTCCATCTGAACACCGAAGACTGTAGTTAGAGCAGATACGCTTGTGGCTGCATCCTCGAAGTTCATGAACTTTTTAACCATGGTTCCCAATTCCTGGTAACCAAGTCCCAGCTGTCGCAAGTTAACACTTATTCTAGCAGCCTCTGCTACAGAGACATTACCAAAGTTTTCTGTGTCATCGATTAATCCCACAATATTTTGTGAAATCATCTTGGCTGAATCGCCTGTCATTCCAGCTAATCTCTTAGAGAATACGGCAGCCTCTCTAAGCATGTCGTTACTAGCCTCTCCGGTGAGACTGATCTGTCTTGACATGAATGTCTGTTGTTGCTGTACGCTATACCCAGCCGCCTTTGCAAGAGCCTGATTCTCCATGACAAATTCGCCTGTTGCAACCTTTGCAAGCTTGAGGCTGTTAAGCATTCCTTGTGCACCACCAAAGAGCTCATTAAAGTTACCCATAACCTTGCCAAGATCACCAAGTACTCTTTGGGGCATATATCCAAATGCGTCAGCAAATGCTCCCTCAGTTGCTAATAGGCCGTGATAGACTTCTTGAGTTGTCTTAACAAATGCTCTTGCTTGTTGATTGGTGGCATTGAATGGGCCGCCTGGGCCGCCCACGTTTGCAAGGCCGCCAAATTGTGCTTGGAGGAAGTCTAATTCCTCCCTTAATTTTTGCGGAATCAAGGACTGTAGAGCTTTTGTTGCAGAATCGTATGCCTGCATCGCAGCTTTTGGAACATCTGCTGTGCTGGCTAACGCTGAATCTGATGCTTGTTGATTCTCGACTACTGCTTCAGTATTTTCTTTAACAGCTCCTGTGAGATCATTTATACCGCTTGCAGCATTAGTGCTTCCTGCACCAACAGCATCTAGCTGGTCTGATGTGAGATCTGCCACACCTGCCATATTGGCAGAAGCACCCTTGGCTGCCTCAAGAACTGCATTTTGAAGCAGCAGCTGTTTCTCAAGCTGCTCATTTATTAGCTGATAAGTTCTAGCTAGTTGTTGAGCAAGTTCTTCTTGTGTTGGCTTAGCCATGGTTGTGAGATATCTCCCTTACCCATATACATATTCAGAAATTTAATGTCACTTAAACTTCTTTTCACGTCTTGAAGCCTCTAAGTTCATCTCTCCCATTGGGATCTCTTGAATTCTTTGTCCTCTTTCTGCTGATCTATCTCTATCTCTCTTCTTGTGCTGCTCTGCTTTCTTCTTAAACTCTGTAGAAAGTCTATCTAAAAACCATCTTCTATACGGGATAGGGAGTTTTCTAATATCAGAATAGCTCATGTTAAGATGATATTGTAACAGAAAGCACTCTTCAAGAAAATTCTCTCTGCGATTACTCGCTGGGCCAAAAAAAATTGGTCCCAATGGGAAGGGACACCCTGGAAGTGTTGCTGCATCTAGGGCAGCTCATCCAAACAGACATGTCAATTCCAGGCTCCTGTTTTTCAATATACGCCCTAAGCCGTCTTGAATCAAGTGCTGGCATCTTCTTAACAAATTGATTAATCTTATTTCTCTCTGTTACACCGTCAATAGATAAAATAAGCTGTTCTAATTTAGATGTAACTGCAGAATCAACCTTCATACCAGGAGACATCTTCTTTTTTCTCTCCATTGTTAGGTTTCTCTCTGCCTCATCTTCACCTGTTAAAAATTTAAAATGGACCTCTTTTCCCGTGACGGGAAGAGTAAACGAAAATCTATTTTCACCAGCTATAACAGGTTCAATTTCAAGCCGCTTAATCTCAAGATCAGTCAAATTATACTGCTGTGCACTTCTTTCTCCGCACTCTGGACATGTGGAGTCTGCATTATACGAGCTACCATATCCGGTAATTCTAACAGATACCATCAATGAATTTCTATCTCCTAGCAGCATATTCTGAACATCGACTGCCTTGTCTATTAGGCAGGACTGAATGAGATGTGTAATAACAGTTCCTTTTTGAATTAGAGCTCGGGAAGATAATATGTCCTCCTCCTGAGCTGTCATTGCCCTAATTTCAAGAACTTGTTTATTATGAAGCACACTATTTTGCGGATAAACCTTGCCTTCTGAGGGTATTGGTACAACCTCTACTGGCACCTCCCAATTAAATGTATCTTTTGTAACATCTTGGGATTGAATATTGTCTGACACGTTTTTTCTCCTGATACTATCTTATCATTCTTATACAAAGTGAATGAAAAGTAAAATAAAAAGGGGCCTGAATGTTCAGGCCCCTTTTTAATAGTGTGAGTTTTATCGTTTTAGAATTGAAGAACTGCGTTGTCGTATCTTAGAGTTAATGATATTTCTACAGGCGCTTCGTCGTTATCATACGTGAGCGAATTATAGTTGGCCTCTGTTATAAAGGCACCCTTGATATCCCACAATTCTACAACTGTGCCGATTGGATCGAGCATCTTAAGCTGTATGTCTCTCTTGTAAAAGTCTGCATATCCAGCTCTGCCTGATACAGACTCATACTGTGTTCTAATCCATTCCATTACCTGTTGTGCACCGGAAGGTGCAATTGGGTCGTGCAATGTCACAGCCATTGTTCCAAATGTTAGTCTTCCAGCAAGATATCGCTTGGCGTTAATAAACGGTATCGTTGTTTCAGCTATTGTAAATGTGGGTCGTGCCGTTGTCTTCATTAAGAAGGCATCTACTCCTTCCATTGCTAGAACCCAGCGAAACTGTCGCTTGGGCTCAAACTTATTGGGAAGCATGTCGGTGACAGAAAGTGTTTCAGCCATTTATAATTCTCCTAAACATATTTATTCACTTGCGGGTGTTATACAGGATTTTTTTATGCATTGTCAAATGCATCTCCAGCATTGGTTAAGACGAAGTCAAGAGAAACGAATTCTGCAGTTCTTGTGGGCTGCAAGAAGATCTTACCCCTAAGGGTGTTATTCTCAACATCTGTTTGTGTGGTCGTGGTTGCATCAATGACTACCTTAAATCTTTCAACTCCACTCTTCTCCTGAATGCTCTGGAGAATAGGCTGAACTAGAGAGCTAAACTTATCTAGTGTCTCCTGCCTGTTGGGTTCAAATAGCATTTGATTTGCAACTGCTCTGACCTTTCTTCTAACATTAATTAGAAGCCTTCTAACATTAACCCTATCAAGAGCAGATGGAGCTGCCATCAGCGTCTTCTGTCCGAAGACCATCACGCCTGTTCCTGGGAATGCTGTTAGCGGGTTTATGTCAGCGTCATATAAATCATCCATATTCGACTTATTGAGAGGAACTGAAGATTGAAGGACGTCTGTTAGTGCGCCTCTAGAGAAACCAGCTGGTGCGAACCAGGGGTATCCAATGGCATCATTGAGTGAAAATGCTCCCATGACTGCAACTGATGGGGGACATTGAACATTAGTGAATGTTGTGGGATCTGTTAATACCACATCTGGGAAGTATGCAGCTGCGAATGATGTATCTAGTGCTCTTCCCCTGAATCCCGCGACTGTTGTTCCAATATTTGCTGTGGAGGCAACTGAGGATGTTATGACAGATGCCATTTCATCTTGCTCCTCTATATCCATTACATACATTGCATCAAATCTATTCTCTACAGTGTCTATTGCATAGTTTGTCACACCCGCAGTTCGAAGACCGGGTATGGCCAGGAGCTTGATATCCACATCTGATTTTGTGCCCATTATATCTAGCGCCTTTCTATAGGCAGCTATTGTAGGACCAGATACCCCGCCCTGTGCAGTAGAATCGTCCATCTCCCTCTTTGCTGCTGCATTGAGTAATCTTGACTTATCTTTGTTGAAAATATTCAGACCATTAAATCCAGACTGAAGGAAGAATGTAAACTTACCAAACTTTCTATTTCCCTGAATCTTCATGTCATTGACATTAAGTGCTCTAGTCTTATTAGATGGATTAGCATTTAATTGAGCACCACCATTTCTAATGTAGGATGCTGTAACCCAATATTCTGGATCTGCGTTAGTATCAGATCCAGTTCTAACCATAACTCTCTCTAAGCTAAAGATATTATTATTGAACTTATCGCAGTCTAATACTGTTCCTGCAGAATCTGCTACGCCGGGATTATTTCCTACTGCAACATCTCTATTAGAGGAACCATATTGTGGGAAGAACTTCGTAAATTGTGCAATTGATCTATCCTGAAGACCGAGCAGATTCGGCTTAGAGACTGACACCTTCTGCATGAACTGTGTTCCCCAGTAGAGATTAGCAGATGGTCTATCATTGGGAGCTGTTCCGACTGCAACTGTCTGTCTATACGGTACTGGAGGTTGAACTGCCCTTCTCAAAGTCTGTGTTGTGGCCACCCCGGCGAATGGGCCGGTGGTGGCGGTGCCATCAGGCCAGAGAGATCCGCCGGAATTTGCCGCTGCAAGTGGGTTAGTTCCAGATGTTACGAGGTGGGTATATCCTCTATAACCGAATGGAAGAGCCTCTTTGGGAACCTGTCCATTTCTAAGCTCATTACTCTGTTCAACTCTTATGTAGTTAGATTTGACAGGATGATCTCCTGCTACAACGAGCTTTTGTGACGAAGATGCTTGGTCAAAGTCAAAGTAGGAGTACATATCTCCAATTGCCCTAGCTATAAACTTATCGCTACTTGGATCGAGAGATAATCCTCTAAATGACTCAACAACCTTCTTTTCAAAGTCTGTATCTGTCCACTGTCTAACAAGCAGATCAAATGTTCCATACTTATCAGTTGTTGATGTTGATGGCTTTAGATTCTCAATTGAGATCTTAATGTGGGTATTACTATAGTCTCCATCACCTAGAGCATGAATTCTAACGATATTCCACTTCTTTCCACCAAAGTCCTGCGATACAACAAATGGTGACTTGGGATGAGTGAATCTCTCCTCCCACGACTCGTAGTTTGGAGAGTTAGCATTTCCAGCATCTCTAGCTAATGTGCCAGATGCTAGGAAGGCAATTGGTTCTCCGCCCCCTAAGGCTCCCTTATCCCATGTGCTTCCTCCGGCTGTGTCTGTAATGACTCCCGCTCCTGTAACAACAGCTAATGCAGGATGAATATCATAGGCAGCGTATAGAAGGTGACCCTTCTCCTCAATCTTAAATGGATCTGTATTGAGGACATTTGAAAAATAGCTAGCATCCTCCATATCGAATGATGCTGTAATAACATTTGGTGCAGCAGAATTATGAATGTGTCCGTTTAGAAGAAGAGTGAACTGCTGTGATCCAATCTCACATGATCCAGAATATGCACCTTGAAGATATCTCCCCCCCACACCGAGGGTGCCGTCGTCGGTTGTTCTCGCTGGAATTCCAGCACGTGGCTGTGTCGATCCGGCTGTCCAGTTTCCAGATAGCTGAATGATAACACCTGAGGGTGCCATTAGCACGCCTCTAATAATTGGTACTGCTATATTTGCGTTAGAATCTGCGGTTTGAAGACCTGCATCACTAAAGATGGTTGATCCAGCGGAGCCGGACATGAATACTCCCAGGAACATTGTTCTTCCTGGATCTCCGCCATCAACTGCGTTTACGTTTCTACCAACAAGGCCGTTTGCCTGGACCTGCTTGCTACCTACGACGAATCCTGCGTTTGTAACAACTCCCGTGTCTGACGACCTCTGTTTTCCATCTCCAATACCAAGAACTCTTACGTAGGTCAGAGCCTGCGCATGCTTTAGAAACTGCTGGACAGCGAGCGGGCCAAATTTTTGACCATCAGTTGCTCCAAATACTGCAGCAAAGTCGCTATAACTCCCCACTGTTATTGGAACAAATGCCGGACCTTCATTAGAAGTTCCAATCACACCTGCGGGAGTTCCTACAGGCTGTGCAGTTGTTGGGCCAGTGAGATCTATTTCGTTAGTATAAACCCCTGGGCTTCTATAAGTTACCTCAGCCATTTATTTATTCTCCATTGTGCACATGAATATCTATTCCCTACTCAAAGCTTACGCCAGCGTTAGTTATAATAAAGTCTATTGCGATGAATTCAACAGCTCTAGTCGGAACCACAACAATCCTACCATTAAGAATATTATTTTCAACATCCTCCTGTGTATTATTGCTTGCATCCATTACAACCTTGAACTGATCAATTCCCTGTTGACTCTGTACTGTCGCTAGAAGGGGTGTTACCTGTGATACGAACCTTGCTCGTGTCTCAGGAGTGTTAGCTTCAAATACTATTTTCTGAGCCACATCAGAAACAAGTCGCTTAACTTCAAGCAACATTCTTCTAACATTTACTCTATCAAGAGCGCTCTTTGCTAGTTGAAGAGTCTTTTGACCAAATATTACGAATCCAGCATTTGGAAATGTTGCTATTGGGTTAATTCTAACATCATATAGAGTATCTCTATCCTGCTGATTTAACCTTACCTTGACATTTGATACAAAGTCTAGAGCAGCTCTATTAAATCCAGCTGGAGCAAACCACGGATATGCGACATTATCGTTATAGGCTAGTGCTCCAATTACTGCAATAGATGCTGGAACTCTAACTGGCTGATTATTAATCTCATCTGTGATTGTAACATCAGGGAAATAGGTGCCTGAATAATTACTATCTAATGCCCTTCCGTCAAGTGCCTCTGCTGTCTTATCAACATTTGGTGCCGTTGAGCTGTCATCGAATAATCTATTCTGCTGCGCATCGTATGCTGGAAGATCCATTACATAGAATGCCTTGCTATAGTCAGACAACCTAGCTTGAACATAATCTGTTAGAGCACCATCTCTGATTCCTGGAACTAATACTATATTGACACGTGACGCCATTGGATCTGTAAGAATCCTTGAACCAACCCTATAGGATGCAACATAGGCATTGGTCGGACCTACTCCAAAGTCATTCTCAGAACTCAGGCCTATATCTAGCGATCCCACTCCAATCGTTCCGGCAGCCATTCCTCCTGAATCTGAAGATGTGGACCGGTCATCCATTCTTGCCATATCTGTATCAAGAATATTTACTCCATCAAATCCTCCATACATAAAGTTTGTGAACTTAGTGTAGGTTGAAAATCTGTTAAAGTAGACTGATGATGTTAGTGCTGCTAGCGAAGCAAATGTTACTCTATTTCTTCCTGCCACAGTATCATACACTGTGTAAGTCTTAGAATTTATACGTCCGTTTCTAATGTAGGCTGTTTCTAGCATATGCTCTTTAGCTGAGCCAGTAATGACGCTATTAGCTGTTATCGATAGATCAGGATTTCCTAGCGAATCCAGGGAAACCGCATTCGATAGTGCAACCTTTGCCATGGTGAATTTATTATTATTAAACGCATCTGCTCCAGATCCCGTAACCTGATTGTCGAGCTTTACTATTCCGGCGAATCTTGCATAATTTCTAAAGAGATCATTAACCTCGCTTGATACATTTGCATCTAGCACAGCATCAGTTAGATCTGCCTCTCTTGGGATTCTAGTAAACTTGGCTCCCCAGTAGAATCTATTATCCACTCTCTCGTCGTCACCTTCTTCTCCAATCCATGTAACTCCAGAGTCCTGGACCTTTCCTCTTGTGCACTTAAATCTAAATGGCACAGGAGGTACGATTGATCCGCTTAGGGTGCTCAGATAGCTTTCTCTTGGTTGAGCAAGTGATGCGGCACCAGCGGCTAATGCTCCAGATACGAATGTCATCCTTCTCGAGAGATCATTTCCAGTATCTCCCCTAATTGGAACTGTGGGCCTATCAGTTAGCGTCTCATTTGTCTTGAGTGCTGGGAATCCTCTGAATCCGAATGGCAGGGCATCCTTGGGAACCTCTCCCTCTTCAAGGGAGAGTGCCATGATAACCCTAACTCTAGACGAGATGTTAGGATACTTGCCTTTCACGAGCACCTTTCTTTCATCATCTTGTTCTGCATCAAAGTTGTAATATGCCTTAAAGTCTCCCACCTTCTTAGCAAGGAAATCATCATCGTTCGGATTAAGCGTGCATAGTGGGTATGATTCCAAAACCTGCGGCGCAGTATCACTATCATCAAAGGATCTAACCTCTAACGTAAATGTTCCATAAGGATCTGTAGGGTTAGATGACTTCTTAACATTGCTTATTGAAATCTTAAACTTCTCACTTGCATAGGCTCCATCAGATATGCACTCCACATGGAATAGATCAAACTCTGTCGCTCCATATGGCTGTGATATGAATGATGTCGTCTTTGGAGCAGCATATCTTGTATCGAATCTTCCAAATGAATCTATAAAGGCTAGACTTGCGACGCCAGAGTCTTCAGAAGATAGAAGTGAACCAGATAGTAAGACTACCGATGCATTTTGTCTTGTGGCGCCTCCAACTCTTCCTGTTCCCGGGATATCAGTTACGACTGCCAGCTCTGTCTCAACAGGGAAGTGAGCATAAAGAAGGTGCTGTTCTATCTGGAATCTTTCTGGATCAGTGTTGAGTATCTTTCCAAT
>Ga0208299_1000547_pt1 | contig 34193 bp, 50 predicted proteins | sample 15_taG_FD_184089 | JGI IMG/M metagenome (GOLD analysis project Ga0208299, IMG submission 184089) | Marine viral communities from the Subarctic Pacific Ocean - 15_ETSP_OMZ_AT15312 metaG (SPAdes) (version 2) | ecosystem: Environmental > Aquatic > Marine > Oceanic | place: Pacific Ocean | collected...
CCCCTATTTTGTGCAAACTCACTACAATAACTGTGCCCCCCTGGCTGGGGTCAATCGATCTACCCCAGGGGTGGGGGAATACCAAGGGGGTCTGTTTTGAATGAGCTAAAAAAGTGCGGGGGTTTCTGTGGTGAGAAATTACCCATTGACCAATTCCACAAAGACAAGACAAAAAAGGATGAGAGGCAGTCTGTGTGCATCACATGCTGCGCCAGGCGCAAGAGGGCCACAAAGCATGGCATCAGTCTTGAGCAGGTCATCAGATGGGAGCAGCACACCAGATGTGACATCTGTGGGAAACCTCTTGACCACTATGCAGGCAGGGGCAAGAGTGCCTGCCTTGACCACTGCCACACCACAGGAAAAATCAGAGGGGTGCTCTGTCATCATTGCAACCTCATCTTGGGATCTGCAAAAGATAACCTGCACATCTTGTCTGCTTGCCAAGATTATCTGGTCAAACACACATAGGATTGACTTTTTTTGATTGCCAAACTTTGTTGTTTGGCTATTTATAAGGATAGGGAAACCCCCAGTTTTCAACCCCCCAGGAGAAACTCAAATGGGTCTTTTTTCAAACTTCTCTCAGTTTGCATCTTTGCTCAAGTGGCTTGGTCAGGTTGACCCAGCTGACATTGGCAAAGTCAAGAGCGCAGTTGCTGCAATTCAATCAGAGGCATCAACTCTGCAAGAGCAAGTGCAGGCAGCTCTGGTGATTGCCGATGTGGCCACAGACTACATCCCAGGTGATTTTGATGATGCTGTGGTTGATGCCATCAGCTCTCTGGTCAACAGAGATGATGTCTGGCTGATGCTGTCAGCTGCCAACATTGTTGATGATGGCTTGGCTGATGCAACTGCCCTGGCAGATGCACTTGCTGGGGGTGCTGACTCTCTTGATGCTGGCAATGCCAAGGCACTGATTGAGCTGCAAGACAAGAACCCAGATGGCTGCCCAGTCAGAGTTGCTGGGGCAGACAAGCCAAAAATGATACCATGGCCAGTCATTGTGCAGCTGAGCTTCTGGGCCATCAAAGTCATCAAAGCCATCAGAGAGAAACGCAATGGTTGATTGGCTCCCATATGCTCTTGGCGCGCTGGGGCTGTTGGTCTTTGCAGGGGCACCCATTTACAAATGGGGCAAGAGCCTCTTTGCAAAAGACCAGCCCCCAGCTGCTGAGGATGACAGACTTGAGATGATTGCTGCCCTGCTTTATATCTATGATGGGCTGCCCACTCAGTCTGACAAAGATCGAATTTTGCCACTGGTCAGCTCTCTTGTCAAAAGGCACAACCCATGAGCAGGCTCAAAGCTGACTCAACAGTGGCAGGCATCTCTTTGATTGCTGTGGCAGCTGTCTGGCTCTGGATTGCCAACCAAGCTGATGCCCCAACTGTCAACTCTGACTTGACAGTTGAGACCCAGCAGATGCTGGTTGATGGTTTCAAATACAAGAAGCAAGATGCAAAGGTCTGGGGTGGGATGCTTGAGGGTCTGGGCAGATTTGTCATGGGGGATGGCAAGACTGACCAGCCAATCATCAAGACAGTTGCTGACATTGACAAGCTGAGAAGGTGTGCTGTCATGGCTGCCCTTGATGCTGTTGATGGGGGTGATGTGGTTGGCAGGGCTCTCAGCATCCCCCTGGCTGAGCTTGGCTCTGGAGAGCTGACACCAGCCAAGAGGCAGCAAGCTGCTGAGATTTTCATCAATGCAGGTCAGCTGCTGGGGGCTCTCTGATGCTTGAGCCATACTACAGGCATGAGGGCTGCACCATCTATCATGGTGATTGTGCTGACATCATCCCCCAGCTGCCCATGGTTGACCTCTTGCTGACTGACCCACCATATGGGATTGGTGAGGCACAGAACAAAAGGGGGGGCATACAGGGTGGCAAAGCATGTGCCCCAAGTAAAGACTATGGGGCAGCAGACTGGGATGACCAACCAGCATCAGATGCCTTGCTTGCTCTTGCCATTGCCAGGGCAGAAAAAAGCATCATCTTTGGTGGCAACTATTTTGACCTTCCCCCATCAAGCTGCTGGCTGGTCTGGGACAAAGACAATGGCAAGAACACATATGCTGATTGTGAGCTGGCTTGGACAAACTTGAGCAAGGCAGTCAGGCTCAAGAGATGGCGCTGGCATGGCATGCTGCAAGAAAACTCAGGCAGCAAAAAAGAGGTTAGACAGCACCCCACACAGAAACCATTGGCAGTGATGGCATGGGCTCTTGAGATGGTGCCAGATGCTGCTGTTGTGCTCGATCCGTTTATGGGATCTGGCACCACACTCAGGGCAGCCAAAGACAGTGGCAGGGATGCCATTGGCATTGACCTTGATGAGCGCTATTGTGAGATAGCAGCAGACAGGCTGGCCCAGGAGGTGCTCTTCTGATGGCTCAAAAATTTGGATGGCAACCTGATGACAGTGGTGCTCAAGAAATTCTTGATGATGCATCTGCCCCAGTCTACGCGCTGACAGATGCCAGGATTATCAACAGGCTGAGTCAGCCATCTTGGTCAGCCAGGAAGCAGCCCATCGTGCTCTTTGATGCACTCAGAGCCCTGCACCCTGGCTGGGTCAGGAGAGCCCAAGGCATTGGGGACTGTGTCAGCTGGGGGTATGAGCTGGCATGCACACTGGTGGCAGCTGTTGATATATTCGTGAAACGCGAACCCTGGCAATGGCTGGGTGAGTTTGCCACAGAGCCCATATATGGTGGGGCCAGAGTTGAGGCACTGGGCAAGAGGTCTGGTGGCTGGGCAGATGGCGCATATGGTGCAGCTGCTGCCAAGTTTGTGACACAGTGGGGAGCACTGCACAGGATAGACTACTCTCTCAGCACTGGGGATGAGAGCCACAACCTGACAACCTACTCAAAAGACAAAGCAAAAGACTGGGGCAACTTTGGCTGTGGTGGCAAGCAAGACGGTGGGGCACTCGATAAAGTAGCCAAGAGCCAGCCAGTTGAGAATGCCTATAAAATCACAACCTTTGAACAGGCAATGCTGGCTATTGAGTCAGGATACCCCATTGCAGTTTGCAGCTCCCAGGGTCTGGGTAAAAGAGACTCAGATGGCTTTGCCCCACCAATCAGAAAAGCATGGCACCACTGCATGTGCTTTGCTGGGGTTCGATATGACAAGCCAGGGCTTCTGGTCAGCAACTCTTGGGGCAACTCTTGGGGTGCATCTGGCAGGGTGCCAGGGGTTGAGTGGGATTCTGTCAAGAAGTGCTCTGCATGGGTGGATCACAAAACAGCTGGCCACATGCTTGCCAGGGGTGACTCATATGCCCTGACTGGTGTTGATGGTCTCAAGTCAAGAAAAATAGACTGGTCAGGAGGTTGGCAGATTCATGGCAGATAGATTCTGTATTTTGTGGTTTGTTCTTGTCTTGCTCCTGGCATACTTGCCAGGGTGCAGCACAGCTGATGTTGATGCAGCCAGATTCGATGGCTGGGCAGCTGCTGTGGCTGGTGCATCAAAGATGCCAACATCAAAGCCAACACCCACACCAACCCCAGATGGCAAGTGCATCAGCTGTGGTGGCACAGGGCAGGTTGGTGATGGTGTGATTTTCTCTGTGTGCCTTGATTGCAATGGCACTGGGGTCACAGATGAACCGAAACCCAGCACCCCACCAACCACATGCACAGCAAACAGCTGCCAAGGCTCCTCAAGAAAAACTATTTTCAAGCGTAGACTCTTTTGGAGACTTAGGCGCAGATGAACACCACTATTGATTGGCAAACAGTAATTGCAAAGGTGCCAGAGCTGGCAGCCCTTGGGGGGATTGTGTGGATGTTTCTGAGGTATCTCAACACCAGAGACAAAGAGAGCAAGTCAACCACATCAAGCCAGCTGGGCTTGGTGGCTGACTGTGTTGACAAGATCTCAATCACCCATGAGCGAACCATTGACAGTCTTGACAGGAACACAGATATGTGTGGGCAGGTCAACACCAGACTTGACCAGCTGACAGAATTAGAAAGAAAGAGGCTGGGGTAGCATGCCATCAACATCATACAATTATCTTGACATCTTTGATGGCACACCATCTGGTGGTGGTGGTGTCATTCTCAATGACAACTTCTCAGACATCAGCGACCTAACGCTAGATGCCATCCAGGGGCTGCACACAAGCAACGGCACAGATGCCAACCACGATATTGACATCACTGCCGGGTCTGCCACAGATTCAACCAATGCAGCTGTTCTTGTGCTGGCATCTGCCATCACAAAAAGGATTGATGCATCGTGGGCTGTTGGCTCTGGCAATGGTGGGATTGATACAGGCTCAGTAGGCTCAAACACTTGGTATGCCATCTGGTTAATTAAGAGGTCAGATACAGGTGCTGTTGATGCTTTATTTAGTACGTCATTCTCATCACCAACAATGCCAACCAACTATGACCACAAGAGATACATCGGGGCCGTGTTGACAAATGGTTCAGCCAATATTCTGGCCTACAGCCAAAAAGGTGACACGTTTAGGTTTGAACTCTTTTTTGATGACCTATCAGATGCCACACCGCCAACATCATTCACAACACTCAGGCTCTCAACGCCCCCCATTTTGACATTATGGGATGGCTCTGGGTACATTAAGCCTAGCTCTGGCGGGGCAGAAAAATATATGTATATGCTGCCAGGAGATGCGCTGAGTGACACTGGGGGTGCATTTGTTGTTGCATCATATAATGCTAACCAATGGGGACATGGGCGAACTTTATTCTGGACTAATTCAAGTGGCCAGATCAAATACAGGGCAACTCATTCATCTGGGTTTTCTTATTTTATTATTCGTACTTACGGGTGGATTGACCCTAGGGGAAGGTCGGTGGAGTAATGGGGACAGCAATTAAAAACACAGAAGGCAATGTTTTTTCATTTGTTCAAAATGACCCACCAAGACCATTAAGGGCAGGTGAGTCATACATCAATGACGTTGACAGCATCGAGGACGCAAAGAGCGATACACAAAAAGCAGCAGAGGCAAAAGCCAAAGCAGTCGCGAGCATCAAGGCAAAGGCTGGTGCTGACATTGTGGCAATTGTCCCAGAGTACAAGCAACGCAACGCGCTAGCTCGTATGTTGGAATTGGTCAACAAAAAGGTTGATGGTGGCACACTGACAGACGATGAGCAAAGCGAGGTTGCCACCATGCAATCATTGTGGGGCACACTGGCAGCTATCCGAGCACAATCCAACGCAGATGAGGCATCTCTATAAATGGCTCTTGACTGGGATACGCTGACAATAGCTGAGTGGGATACACTCACAGTTGCTGAGTGGGGCACATTCATTATTGATGTTGTGGCTGGTGGGGGGGATGTCTCACCAAATTACTACCACCAACACATTGCAGGCATGGGATAAACCATCATGGGATTAGAAAAGAACACAGCTGGTAAGTGGGTTGTCTTTGCATATGGGGGGCCAGACCATGCTTCTGCTGGGCTTTACATCACAGGTGATGCATCCAACATCACAGCCAACATCAGGATTGATGGGGGTGCTGCAAATGCTATTGATGACACCAACCCCACAGAATTAGAAGATGGGTTTTATGTTTTCGATGTGACAGCCACAGAGACCAATGGGGATTTGCTTTTGATCTGCCCTGAGTCTGCATCATCTGATGTGATTGTGATCGGTGCGCCAGCTGTGGTGCACACAGTGGCCCCCAATTTCAATGCCCTTGGCATTGAGTCCGATGGGGATCTCACCAAAGTCAATACACTCAATGGCCACACAGCCCAGACTGGTGACACATACACCCTGGCAAATGGGTCAACTGGATTTGTGGCAATTGACACAGTTGTTGATTCAATTCTGGTTGACACAGGGACCACATTACCAGCAACTCTTTCAAACATTGAAACAAAGGTTGACACAGTTGACACCAATGTTGATGCCATCTTGGTTGACACAGCCACCACATTGCCAGCAACTCTTTCAAACATTGAGACCAAAGTTGACACAGTTGATGGGGTGGTTGATGCCATTCTGGTTGACACAGGGACCACCATACCAGACAGACTGACCACCATTGATGGCAGCCTGTTTATTATTGATGGGATTGTTGACCAGTTGTTGGTGGCTGCTGTGGTTATGGATGCAAACATTGATTCAATTCTGGTTGACACAGCCACCACATTGCCATCAACATTGACAACCATTGAGGGCAAGGTTGACACCATTGACACAGTTGTTGACTCAATCTTGGTTGACACAGGGACCACATTACCAGCAACTCTTTCATCAATCAGCAGCCAAATTGTCACAGTTGACACAGTGGTTGACAACATCAACATTATGACCACAGTAATTGACAACAATGTTGACTCAATCTTGATTGACACAGGAACCACACTGCCAGCAACCCTGACAACCATTGAGACAAAGGTTGACACAGTTGATGGGGTTGTTGATGCAGTCTTGGTTGACACAGCCACCACTCTGCCAGCAACCCTCTCAGGCATTGAGACAAAGGTTGACACAGTTGATGGGGTTGTTGATGCCATTTTGGTTGACACATCAACAACCCTGCCAGCAGCCATCCCATCAGTCTCTGACATCTGGACAACAGCAGTTTCTGAGGCATACAGAACAACAGGGGCAACTGGCTCAGCTGCTGAGCTGCTGCATGAAATACTTGCCCATCTTGCAAGGCATGCCACAGTGGGCACAACCAAGACTTTATATGAACTGGATGGTGTCACACCAGCAAAAACATCAACCTACGATGATGCCACCAGCCCCACATCAATCACAGAGGCAACCTGATGAGCATTGCACTGATTGTGACTGGTGGCTTTGCCAATGGCACCCTGACAACCACCATCGGCAACATCACAGCCAGGGGGTTCTTGGCTGGTGCTGTGGTGCCATCTGCATCAGGCATTTTTGTTGCTGTTGATGATGCCAGACCATATGCCAAATTGGTTGATGCCAGACAGTATGCCAATCTGGTTGATGCCAGACCATTTGAGAAACTGATTGACCAAAGGCCATTTGTGGCACTGGATGACTTGAGACCAATGATAAAGGTGCAATATGACAATTGAGCTTGATGCTGTGGCTTGTCTCTCTGTTGATGATGTTGAGGCATTCAAGATAGACCTCTCAAGCCATCTGGGTGATGACACCCTCTCAGGCAGCCCCACAGTGACCCTGGTGGCTGCTGACTCTGCTGTGACAATTGGCACACCAGCCAACAACACAGCCACATATACTGACCAAGATGGCAACACAGTGGCCATTGGCAAAGCTGTTGAGTTTACTTTTACCAGCACCAGCACTGGCAGCCACAGTCTGCTGATTAAGGCAACCACAGCAGCAAGAACAATCAACAGGCTCTTGAGTGTGGTGGTTGAATGAGCAAAGCAAAGGGCATCAGTCAAGAGCAGCATGCCAAGTATAAGGCAGCCAACAGCCAGCGCTGGTCTGATGCAGCCGCCCTGGCAAATGACTTGGGCTCTCTGCCAGAGCCAGCTGATGCTGCCCAAAGGGCAGCTTGTGGGGAGTCATTCCAGCTCTGGTGTGAGACCTACAGGCCAGAGGCTTTTTTTATGGGCTGGTCAGATGACCACATCAAGATTATCAAGCAGGTTGAGGCAACGGTCAGGGATGGTGGGCTCTTTGCCCTGGCAATGCCCAGAGGCTGTGGTAAGACAACCATTGTTGTCTCAGCTGCCATCTGGGCTTTGCTGTATGGGTATGCCAGATGGGTGTGCTTGATTGGTGCCACTGGCCCCAGAGCACAAAAGCTGCTGGGCAGCATCAAGACTGAGTTGCGTTTCAATGCTGCCCTGGCTGCTGACTTCCCAGAGGTCTGTGGCCCCATCATCAAGCTGGAGGGCAAAGCCATCAGAGCCAACAGCCAGACCCATGGGGGAGTGCCCACCAACATCATCTGGCACAAAGATGAGCTTGGGCTGCCATTTATCGAGGGCTCCCCATCATCTGCTGGGATTGTCACAGTGGCTGGGATCACAGGGGACATCAGAGGGCAGCAAAAGACCACACAAGATGGCAGGGTCATCAGGCCAGACTATGTCATCTTGGATGACCCACAGACCAGAGAGAGTGCCAAGTCTGGCACCCAGACTGATGACAGACTCAGCACTCTCATGGGTGACATCTTGGGGCTGTCTGGGCCAGGGGTCAAGATTTCTGGGGTGATGCCCTGCACAGTCATCAGCAGAGGAGACATGGCTGACCAGATTCTTGACAGAGACCAATGCCCTGAGTGGCATGGTGAGAGGACCCAATTATTATATGGCTGGCCCGTCAAGATGGATCTCTGGGGAAAATATCAAGAGATGAGAGAAGAGGAGTTTCGCAACTCAACAGACGAGACAGGCAGCTTGGCTTATTACATGAACAACCAGCCAGAAATGGACATGGGATGTCAAGCAGCTTGGGATGAGAGACACACAGAAGATGAGGCATCTGGCATACAACATGCCATGAATCTGTTTTACAGAGATGAGGCAGCCTTCTGGGCAGAATTTCAGAACCAACCTCTTGAGACCTCACAAGATGACACCATCTCTGAGGATGAGCTGCTGCAAAGAACACACCCAGTGGCAAAGGGCAGCTTTCCCACTGGTGGTGAGCTGATGACTGCCTTTGTCGATGTGCAAAAAGACTTGCTCTATTATTGTGTGATTGCTTGGAAACCAGATTTCACAGGGTGGGTGGTTGACTATGGGGCATGGCCAGACCAGAAAACCACAAATTTTAGATTGAGTCAGGCAAAAAAGACCATCGGCAAACAGTGGCCAGGGCAGTCTCTTGAGGTTGTCTTGACTAAGGCTCTCAATGCTTTGGTTGATGACCTTTGCAGCAGGAGCTGGCAGAGAGAGGATGGGGCAGAGCTGTCAATTTCAAGATTGTTGATTGATGCCAATTGGGGTCTGAGCAGAAATATTGTTTACGAGTTTTCGCGCAACACACCACACCGCGCTGTGGTGATGCCATCCCATGGCAAATATGTTGGTGCCAGCAATGAGCCTCTCAATGCAACCATTGCAAAGAGGTCAGGCAAAAGGATTGGAACCCATTGGAGAATACAAAAAGCAAAAGACAACCCAGCCCAATATGTGCTGTATGATGCCAACCACTGGAAAAGTTTTCTATTCTCAAGATTTGCCACAGAGCCAGGGACAGCAGGAGCACTGACTTTGTTCCAAGCATCACCCAGGATACATAAAACATTTGTCAGGCATCTCAAAGCTGAGTACCCAGTCAGGACCTCTGGCAGAGGCAGAGAGGTTGATGAGTGGAAACTGAGACCAGACAGGCCAGACAACCACTGGCTTGATTGTGCAGTGGGCTGCTGTGTGGCTGCATCAATTCAATCATGTGACACCACAGCAGCAAAGCCAAAGACCCCCAAGAAAAAAAAGAGCAGAGGAGTGACCTATTTATGACCAAGAAACGCGCAAAAAAGAAGCCAGTTGTCACAGTGACCCCACCAGAGTGCCCACACTGTGGCCACCAGAAACATAAAAAGCAAAGAGGAGCACACAGAGAGCTTGATTGCTTTGCCACTGGTGAGCATGTGGCTTGGTTCTATGTGGCTTGCAGTGGGTGCTCAGCTGTCTTTGTCATCAGAGAGGTCACAAAACTGCCCCCAGCATCTCACCCCTAGTGTGGCCACGCCAGGCAATGGCCATGAGAGGGGTGCCGGCGTTTTTGTCAAGCATCAACCACAATGGCAGATTCTGCCATATTGGTTTGGTTTTTAATTGCCAAACAGCTCTGTTTGGCTATATCTAATGATAGGGGGGATCTGTGCCAAATACAAAAGCCAATAAGCTGGTCTTTGCAAGACAGATGGTAGAACAAATTGAGTCAGCACTTTTGCAGGGTGCTGCTGGTGTGACCTCAATTTCTATTGATGGTGTCAGCACAACGTACAACAGGCAGCAGCTGCTGGCTGAGCTGGCCATCTGGGAGAAAAAGGTTGCCAGATATTCGCGCAGCTCTGGCAGCAGGTCAACAACAATCAACTTGAGCAACTCTCATGGGTAATCTTTTGACAGACAGGCTTGGGCAGTTTGCCAGATATATTGCTGGGGAGCCATCCAACACGCGCAGAGACCCAGGCACACGTATACAGTCATCAGACCAGATTCTCACACCCACAAAGCGCAAGAGAGCCACAGAGGGTGCCAGAGAGCTTTGGCGCAATTACTCAGTGGCAGCATGGGCAATCAGGAAACATCTTGATTATGTGAGCACATTTACATTCCAAGCTGACACAGGCAACCCAGCTCTCAATGAGCAGCTGGAGAGCCTGATGAGCTGGTGGGGCAGACCTCTCAATTGTGATGTGGCAGGCAGGCACAGCCTCAAGAGAATCATCAGGCTGGCTGAGGCCAGGAGGGTGATTGATGGTGATGTATTCTTGGTCAAGATGGCAAATGGGATGTTGCAAGCTGTTGAGGGGGATCGGGTCAGAGACCCTGACAGGATGCCCCCCAAGAAACTCAATGAGCCAGCTGCTTACACACATGGCATCAGGACAAACAAAGCTGGCAAGATGCTGGCTGCATCAATTCACAGGCGCAATGCAGATGGGACATACACACTAGAGAGAGAGATTGGCGCTGGCAGGCTCCTGCACTTGGCATACTTTGACAGCTTTGACCAAGTCAGAGGGGTCAGCCCCATCATCAGTGCCATCTCTGGGTTCCAAGATGCTCTTGAGGTCTCAGATTATGCACTGGCAAAAGCAAAGATAACGCAGCTCTTTGCCCTGGCATTTACCAGAGAGCAGTCTGACAGCTTTGATGATGATGATGATGAGGCTGCCAGTGGCTATCAGATAGACTTTGGAAAAGGGCCAGTATCTGTTGACCTTGACCCAGGTGACAAAGCTGAGTTTCTGGAGAGCAAGCACCCATCAACAGAGTTCCAAGCATTCCTACAGGCAACCTTGCAGGCAGCTCTCAAGAGCCTTGATATTCCTTGGAGCTTTTTTGACGAGTCATATACAAACTTTTTTGGCAGCAGGTCAGCTCTGGTGCAGTATCAAAAGAGCTGTGAGTCAAAGAGAGATGACCTCAAAGAGATTCTCAACAGGCTGACTGGTTGGCGCATCAGCAAATGGCTGGCCAATGGTGTCATCAGCCTGCCCCCTGGCTTTGATGCCCACAGCCTAAAATGGGATTGGATACCAGCAGGGCTGCCATGGTGGGACCCCAGTAAAGAGATTAAGGGTGATGTACTGGCCATTGAAAACAATCTGCGCACAAGGTCAGAGATTAGAAAAGAGCGATATGGGGACAGCTGGAGAGATGTAGTCAGGCGCAAAGCAGAAGAGGACCAATTCCTGATTGACACCCTTGGGCCATCTGCCATGGGGGCTGCACCATCACAACCCACAGAGATTGAGGAGAATGACACAGATGACTAAGGCAAAGCAAGCTGACCAATATTTTCACATGGCCACTATTGCTGGTGGGGATCTGCACAAGATTGACAAAGTCAACAACATCATCAGGGGTGCCAAGATTGCTCAGCTGGGGGCTGTTGGTGATGACAGGCCATGGCATGCTGATGAGGCAACTCTGAGCACAGTGGCAGAGCTGGGCAACCAGCCAGCCAAAGGGCTCAAAGCCAGATTCTCACACCCAGAGCCAGGGCAGTCAGGCATGGGCAGATTTGTGGGGCGTTGGCGCAATTTTGAGGTGAATGATGGGGCAGTCTATGCTGACCTACATTTGTCACAGGCTGCATTCAACAGCCCAGGGCTGGGTGACATTGGCAACTATCTATTTACTCTGGCAGCTGATGCCCCAGAGGCTTTTGGTGTCAGCCTGCATGCCAGAGTTGACCAAGATGCAACCTTTGAGGCTGATGGGGCTCTGAGATTCTCAGGGCTCAAAGCTGCTGACTTTGTTGATGACCCTGCTTTGACCAGTGGGGGTCTCTTTGAATACCAGCACCAATCAATTGAGGCTGGTGCAGAAACTTTTGATAATGGGGGCCATGAGATGGCAAAAGAAATTGATGATGTTGTTGATGTGGTTGAGACACCAGAGCCAGTTGAGGCTGTCTTTGATCTGGCTCAAGCTGGGCAAGAGGCAAAGCCATTTATTGATGCCTTTGGTGCAGAGGGAGCACAGGCATTCTTGTCTGGTCAGACCTTGCTTGAGTGCTATCAGGCCCATGTGGCTGTGCTGGCTGACCAAGTCAAAGCCAGGGATGAGAGCCTTGCAGCTCTCAGCAAAGAGCTGGCTGACCTCAAAGCATTTGCTGCCAATGATGGTGAGGATGAGCCACTGTCATCTGCCCCAGCCGTTGAGACCAGCAAGGCCAGCCAATTCGCCAATGAGCAAATGGCAAAGGGTGTTGCACCATTGACAGCCAAGCTGATGGGTGGGATGTACGGCGAAAAAGAGTAGAGACAGACAGAGACCAAGCAAGACTTTTTGATTTTACCAAACACAACAATGAGGGGGCCAGAAAATGGCACATGCATATTTAACTACTAGTGACGTTGCAATCTTTGGGGCTGCTGACATGGAAGGCATCATCAGTGATGTCTTGGATGAGGCACCATTTTTGGCTGCACTTGCAGCACGTACGGTGGCAGGCAACTCGTTTGTATACTCAAAGAAAACAGCAAACCCTGCTGTTGGCTTTCGTGCTGCAAATGATGGGGCTGAGAACGTCAAAGCAACTCGAAGCAATGTCACGGTTTCTCTTGGTATCCTTGATGCTAGTTTTGCTGTTGATATTGCAGTGGCAGAAGCCGATGAGATGGGCTGGCAGCATGTGATGGGTGTTGAGGCTGCTGACCATTTGCGTCAGGCGATGCGCGAAGTTGAAGAGCAAATCATCAACGGCACAGTTGGCAATGTTGCCAGCAATGCTTTTAATGGCTTTGCTGACCAGACCAATCTTGATGGCGCATCTGATGCCATGGTGATTGATGCCACTGGCACCACATCCAGCACTGGCTCAAGCTGTTACTTGGTACGAACTGGCCCATCTGACGTTGAGGCTCTCTGGGGGCAGTCGGGTGTCATCTCGATCGGTGAGCGTCAGATTGTTGAGCGTGCAGGTAGCTCTTCTGGATTGTTCCCAGCTTATTACCATCCCATCACAGGCTGGGCTGGTGTCAAGATTGGCAGCACGCTGTCAGTTGCACGCATTGGCAACCTGACTGAGGACAGTGGCAAAGGTTTGACTGATGATCTCATCAGCCAGGCTTTGGCTTTGTTCCCAGCTGGACGTGGGCCAAACTTGTGTGTGATGAATCGCCGAAGTGCCCAACAGCTGCAAGCCAGCCGGACGGCAACCAACCCCACTGGAGCCCCAGCGCCGTATGCTGACAGCTCTTTTGGCGTTCCGATTGTTGTGACTGACAGCATTGGCTCAACAGAAACTTTGTTATCATAATGAGCGTGGTTTCTGATGCAATTATCGCAGGCATTAAATCAGCCCAGACGGCTGTGGGTGCCAGCGTGACATACACCAGGGCAGCTGTGGGGTCAGTGACTCTCACAGCTGTGCCAGGTGACTCTGTGCATCAGACAACCACAAGCAGTGGTTATGTCTCAGAGACCAGAAGCAAAGATTTTATCTTTCTGGTCTCTGAGCTTCTGCTGTCAGGAAGTGCGGTTACACCAGCTAGGGGCGACACCATCACAGACGGCTCAACAACATATGATGTGCTGGCTGTGGGGGGAGAGACTCACTGGCGATATACAGATCCAACTCATGTGGCCATGAGGGTGCATTGCAAAGAATAAGGTGATTACATGGCAGGAGCTGCTGAGAGTCTGGTTGATGCTGTTGTGACCTTTCTGGGTACAAAGACCTTGACTGGTACACCCGGCATTGCCAAGGACTTATATGTTCTTAGGCAGCTTGAGAACGTGACAGCTTTGACAGTTGTTGTCAGTGCTGGGGCAGAAGAATGGGAAAAACTCACCAGAGCTGGTGACTGCGAAAAAACCTATTCAGTCTCTGTCTTTGTAATTGCCCCATGCGATGATGATGATGCAGAGATTGGCCCATTTTTGGAGCTGGCAGAAGAATTAAAGAGCGAGTTGATTTCTGGCGGCAGCTTGTCTGGTCTTGCCCCAGTCTCTGTTGACCAGACGGAACCATTTAGTCAAGAGCACATGTATGAGGCTGGCCAATTCTTTGCCAGCATCACACTCAATTATAGGGGGGTCAGCTGATGGCTCATGTTTTAAGCGAAAATGCTAAACTTTATTATAATACAGGCAGCTATGCCAGCCCAACTTGGACAGAGGTTACACTTGTCAAAGATGTCACTCTCAATCTTGAGAAAGACGAGATTGACTTGACGACGCGGTCATCCGGTGGGATTAAAGAATTTGCTGATGGGCTGATTGATGCTTCGATTGATTTCAACCATCTCTGGGATGCATCTGATACAGTTTTCACAGCTCTGCAAACTGCCTTTTTTGCAAAGACTGCTGAGGAGTTTCTTTGCCTTGATGGCTCATCTGCCACCAGTGGCAACCAGGGGCTCAGAGCAACCTGCATGATTAAGAATTTCACCCGCAACGAGGCATTGGGTGAGGCTTTATCGGTTGACATCAACATTAAGCCAGTCAAGAACTCTGACGCAGCCCCTGCTTGGTACACCGTCCCCTGATTAAGTGAGACACCATGGCAAAGATTTTCAAAGATTCCAAAGGCCAGTCATGGCGGTTGGCTCTCAATGTTGGCTCTCTGAGAAGCATCAAAGACCAGCTTGGCATTGACTTGCTCAACCAGCCAGGAGACATGCCAACTGAGCTGTCAGGTATTGTAGACTGCCTCTGGGTGGCTCTCTTTGACCAGATACAGGCCAGAGAGATGACTGAGAAAGACTTTGCCCAGTGCCTTGATGGTGATGTGCTGGCTGTGGCAGTTGATGATTTCATGGCAGAGTTGGCAGCTTTTTTTTTGAAGATCCAACCCAGCAAGTCAATGGCCATCAAGGGGATCTGGGAGAAAACGAAAGACTTGGAGAAGATGCAGCAAGAGGCTGTGACAGCAATGCTTGGCTCAGTCTCTATAGACTTGCAGGAATGATTGGCATAGACCCAGCCCCATTGCAGGGCTGGCAAATTATGGAATTGGCCAAGGGCTCATGCCCAGAGGTCTTTGACACAAATGGCAAAAGTGGCAGGGGTGTTGAGAGGCACCCAATTACAAAGCAAACCATCTCAATGTTAAAGGTCTTTGTTGATGTCAATCGGTCTAATATGGGCTCCTGAGCTAAAAGATGCCTTCTTTGACAGGGTTGCAATCCAGAAGGCATTTGACAAGACAACCCACAAGAGCTTGCTCTGGCTTGGGGGTAAGGTCAGGTCAAAAACCCGCCAAAGGATTGGCAAGCCTAATCTTGCTGGCACAAACAGAGTCAACAAAAAAACTGGCCAAACATCTGTGGTCAAGAGCAGGAAACCAAGAAAAGCAGGAAAGGCACCCATTGCCAGGGTCAATGACAGCAACACACTGACCCTGAGGAATGTGCAGTTTGTGGCTGACATTAAAGCCAGCAATGTGATTATCTTTATTCCCATCTTTGGTGATGATGATGTGCCAGGGGTGCATGAGCATGGTGGCACAGTCAGGGTCAATGCCAAGCTGGTCAACCAGTTGACCAAGAGGGGCTCTGTCAAAAAGAAAAAAGGGCAGGCACAGAAAAGGCTCATCTTTGGCAAGCAGCTGCCCAAGATGTCTTTTGCGATCCCAGCCAGGCCAATGCTCAAGCAGCCCTTTGAGCAGGCTGTCAAGAAATTCAAAGACAAGATGCAAAGAGAGGCATTTTGATGGCAATCAATGCAGGCAAAGCATTTGTTGAGCTGGCCATCAAAGGCAAAGCAAAGGCATTCTCAGTTCTTGATGCTGTCAAGAAGAGGATGAGAGCCTTTGGGGGAGCTATGCGCAAAATGGGTGGGGCTCTTGCCAAGGTGGCAGCAGTGGGGGCAGCAGCAACCCTGGCTGGCATTGGTGTGGTTTTGACCAAGGGTATCAAAGCCGCATCTGATATGCAGGAGACAATGAACAAATTTAATGTTGTCTTTGGTGAGTCAGCTGAGACCATGAAAAACTGGTCAGATGCAACTGCCTCAGCATTTGGCAGAAGCAAAGAGCAGATTGCCTCAGCTGTGGCTGGCTATCAGGATTTATTGGTGCCCATGGGGCTCAGTGGCACAGCTGCCCAAAGCCTCAGCAAAGACCTGGTTGCCCTTGGTCTTGATGTTGCCAGTTTCAACAACAGAACTGATGCTGATGTTGTTGCAGATTTTCAAGCAGCCCTGACTGGGTCTGGTGAGGTGATGAAAAAATATGGGGTTGTTCTCAATGAGGCAGCTGTCAAAGCTGAGCTGATGAATAATGGCATTGACCCTGAGCATGCAACCAATGCTCAAAAAGCCATGGCCAGATATAACATAATTCTGGCAGGCACATCAGCAGCACATGGTGATGTTGCAAGGTCATCAGACAGTTTTGCCAATCAGCTCAAAGCCATCAAAGCAAAGGCATCTGACTTCTTGGTGGTTGTTGGCGAAAAACTCTTGCCCATCTTGGAAAGCTGGATGGCTGACTTGCAGGCACTCTTTGCAGTGCTGGCTGGGGATGAGACCATTGCCAGTGCAGAGGGTCAGGTTGATGCCTTTGCTGAGTCAATCAAAAATATGGAATCCCCCATCGTGCTCATCACATCTGGCATTGCTGGCATCAGCGGGGTGATTAGAACCATGCAGGCTTTGCTTTCAAGAGGCACAGCTGGGATTTTGAGATTTGGTGCAGCCATTGTCGAGGCTGGCAAGTTTATCTTTGGAGATGATGGGTCTGACCAGAACACATTGAGAGACATGGCAGATGCTGTTGACCAAACAGCTGATGAGCTTGAGGCAAAGGCAAAGGTCAACTTTGAGGCAGCTGGCACAGACAACATCAGAAAAAAGATTGATGAGGCAAAGAGAGACATCAAAAAAGACAGAGATGCAGCAAAAGTAGACCTCAAGAAGGCTGAGAAAAAGGACTTTGATGACCCTGACTATAGTGTGCCAGCTGAGAAGATGGAAAAAGCAGCTGAGAAGATGATTGCAGCAGCCAACCCAGAGAGTCTTGATGTGACCAGAGACATAAAGGCATTTACACAGTTTCAACAAAATAAGACCAACCAAGAGCTGAGGGCACTCAAAGCAATTGAGAAAGCCATCAAGGCACAAAAAACGGCAGTTGGGGTGGTATAGATGGCAGGCACACTTTGTGGCATACAGTTTGGCACAGCATCCACAGAGACTTGGGATGCTGAGAATAGACGCACAGGCAGAGAGCACTCAGCAACCTATGTGGTGCAGACTGCATCTGACTCAGAGAGAGAAGATACAGTCTTTGCAACAACAGGGGTGCCAGAGATTGGTGGGGCATCTCCTCTATATACTGGTGCCACATGCAAAGCCAGGACAGCCACAGAGATTGGCAGCATGGCTTGGGAGGTGCAGTGCTCTTTTGATGACACAGTGGCAGTTGCTGGCTCATCACCAGATGATGGGGGTGGGGCTGATGGGAAGCCATGGGATCGACGACCCACATGGGGTTGGACATCAGAGAATTTTGAGGAGCCTCTTTGGCATGATGCCCAAGACAAGAATAAAAGGTTTCTCAACTCAGCTGGGGACCCTCTGCCACCACTGATGACCCACAAGGGCATTGCTGTCTTGCGTATCAACCGAAAAGAGCTACGCTTCAACCCTTTGATTATCCAACAATTTACAAACAAGGTAAACAAAAACAGATTCTGGGGGGCTGACACATCAGAGGCACTGCTGTCATCAATTGAGGCAGCCCAGGAAAAAGTGGGACCATTTACCGTTTGGAACGTAACTTACACAATCAAATTCAAGCATGATGGTGTGGGGTGGATTGCCAGGGTTCTTGACCAAGGGCACCAATACTACAAAGCAGGCTGGGCCACAGACCTCAACCCGACGAAATACCCATTTGGTGATGATGCTTTCCAGCAAGTGCTGGGCAATCTTGATGGGGGTGGCAGGCGACTCAATGACCCAGATGCAGTTGCTGGGGTGGGTGAAAACCCACACAAGAACACAGGGGTATTTTTGAAATTTAACAGATTCGCCAGCGCGGATTTTCAGTCTCTCAATTTAGGACCTTGGTAACATGGCAGATGAAATAACAGTCAGCAGCTCTTTGATTGTGGACAATGGCAGCTTTGACCCAGCTTGGTCAACAGGCTCTCAATCAGTAGACCAAGCAACTGCTGGGGGTGGTGCTCCTGGCTTTGTCAATATTGGCACATCAGAAGAGGCAATCAGCTTTGGGGATGTCAGCACTCCTGGCTGGGCATTTATCCGCAACATAGACGCAACCAATTATGTGGACATTGGGCCAGACTCAGGTGGCTCAATGGTTGCTGCATGCAGGCTCAAGCCAGGAGAGGGATTTGCCATCAGGCTGCACCCATCATCAACGTGGAGAGGGCAAGCCAACACAGCTGCTGTTGATTTGGTCTTTGCTGTTTTGGAGGATTGAGCCAGATGGCAGATGAGCCACAGGTCTTTGGCTTTACAAAGCCAGTTGCAATGATGCTCAAGCAGCAGGCGCTGGGGGGTGGGTCAATGACCAACCCAGTGCCAGTTTTCAACCCCCCAGGCAACATTGTGGGTGCTTGGTTGATGGAAGCCACCAGCATCATCACAGCTGCTGTTGATGCCAGCACAGCTGGTGAGGGCACAGCTGCCATTGCCAAAAGAGACAAGGATGGCACCACAGGGGCTGAGCTTGTCAGCCACGCCAATCAGGATATGGTGGCAACTGTTTACAATCTGGGGCCAGAGATTGCCTCTGGTGCTTTTTTCATTGGGGTCAGGGCTCTTGAGGGCACCATATATGCCATCAGTCTGCCAGCCAACCCAACACATGCAAAGACATCTGGCACCATCACAGCAAGGTCAGGGGCAACTCTGGGCTCTGGCTCTGTGGATCTGCTTGAGGATGACTTGACAACCACTGGGGTCACAGTCACGGCCAAGAATATCTTTGGCTCATCCATTGCCACAGCTGCCTACTGCATTGTGATGCTCTTGGCATCTGGAGATTACACTATTGTCAGTGTGGATTGCCCATGAGATACAGCCCTGGCTGCAAGTGCTGCTGCACATGCACATCAAAGACAGACCAGCCACCAGCATCAACTGGGGCAACTCTTGGGGGTGACTGGACAGATGCAGTGGCTGGCTGGGACAGGCTCAACTCAGGGGGCAGGTGGGGCTATTCAAACACAGCTGGGGAGCTGGCAGTTCTTGACACCCTGGCTGACAACAATGACTACCAGATTCATTTTGACAATTTCCCCAAGATCAAAAATGCAACCCTTGATGATGCCATGAGTCTGCTGGTGGATTACACAGACAGCAGCAACTATGTTTTTATCAGATTTACATTAACTGACAGGATCACCAGCAGCAGGCTGGGGTGGAAGGTTGAGGTTGGCACTGTCATCAGTGGCACTGAGACAGTTGAGCACACAGCTGAGCAAGTCAACCATGGTGCTGATGATGTTGGTGGCAATGCTCTTGGGGGTGATTTGCGGGTCTGTGTCGGTGCTGGGTTGATAAGGGTGCAAACAGAGGATGTCAACCTTGTGGCTGGCAGCATAGATGTCACAGGCATCAGTCTCAATGACACAAAACAGATTGCAGTGCTCTCTGATGTTGTGACCACTGAGGTCAGTTTCAACCTGCTGAGTCTTGAGGATTGTTGCAGCTGCACTGAGGATGATGTGCAACCCTATTGTTGGAATTGTGGCAGTGATGATGATGGGCCAGTTGTGCCTGATGAGATTGTGGTTGACTTGGGTGCTGGGGGTTGGACAGACAGAGGTGACTCATGGGCATGTGACAGCACCCCAGGCTGTGCTGAGGTGCAGGGTGAGTTTTCTCTTGTGAGGCCAGGGTCAGGCACCCACTCATCAGATGAGGATTGCACTTGGTCGTTCTCAGATGATTGGTGTGCTGATGCATATACTCTGCCATCAACCTACTCTTTGACCATTGACCTTTGGACATCCTATGATGCTACAAACTATTATTTTCATCTGGAGGTGCATCTTGAGGATGGGGTGGGCTCTCAGTGTGAGGAGATTTACGAAAAGACAGTTGCCAAGTCTGGGGCTGACAGCCTCGATTGTGGGGCAACCCATGAGCTGACAAGGCAGAGCAGCTTGGGGCCATATCTGCCTTGCAACACATCTGGCAGACTACCAGCAACCATCACCATCACCCCAGCTTGATATGCTTTGCAATTTCAAAACAACAGGCAGGGTGATTGATGGCAGGCACCAGATGAGATGCAAGAGCTGTGGGTCTGTGGTTGGCTTTGCTGGCAGCAACCCAGCCAGATGCAGACGGGTCTGCAAGCCAAGAAGAGTGCATCCCAACAACCAGCCCACCACACCCTGGCAGCTGGTCAAGAGATACATCAGGGCAGTTGCTCTGTGGTATTGGCATGGGTGCCCCACCAGAACCAAAAAAGAGGTTGCCAGGATCTATGACAACCTCTGCACCCCATGTGAGCAATTCCATGATGGGGGCTGCATGGCTTGTGGGTGCAGAATTAACCGGTCAGAGGCTGGGCTGAGAAATAAGCTGGCCCAAAAGACCCAGCACTGCCCCAATGGTCTCTGGTGACTAGCTCAGAGTATATGCTGTGCCTCTGCCATCAGACTCAACCCTCAGCTCCCCAGACTCTTGCAGGGTCAGCACTATTTCATTGAGAGCCCTGGCTGGCAGCCTCACATGGCGCAGCAGGTAGGATCTGCCACAGAGTTGGTTCCTCTTGGTGAATGCACCCACAATGTCAATGACCTTTTTTCTGTGCTTCTCATACACACTGCCACCAATGACCTCATCAGCCATCTTTGTGCAAAATGAGTCAGTGGCCCAGATTATAAAATCACAGGCCCATCTGGCTGCACTGTCATCAACCATGGGAAGCATGGGGTCTTCTGAGCATGCATAGACCATGGCCAGCCGTCTTGCTTTCTCGATTGACCTTGACCAGATGGTGCTGTTTTGAGGGTGGTTCTCATGGGTGTCTGACTGCCTGACAAGATCTGCAAAGATGGCTGATGCAGCTTTGGTTTCTTGTATCAGTCTTGGCTCTGGGTTGATGTCTGAGAGGTTGCCACCAGCTTGAAACTCTTGCCAGATGGCAACTGTGTCAAGGATTGACTGGGGTGGGGGCAGCTCCTCTTTGTCTTGCTTTTTTCCTCTTGGGCCAGTATCAACCACCAGCAGCCTGCCAGCAAAGCCATCAAAAAGATGGCTCTCCTCAAGAGATTGCCAAAAGTGCTCAGCAACTGTCAGCCCCCAAAAAGATGCACAAGGGTGCTGCACTTCTCGATTGTATTTGCTGTCAGCCATGCTTTTGTGCTTCCACAAACAACCCGTTTCGTTCCACAGCTCAAGCAAGACCTCCTGCACAGCATGCAAATGAGCATTCCCAGGCTTGTCTGCTGACTTGGCAAGAAACCTACCAAACTCATCCCAGAGCCAGACCTTGCTGGGGCTCTGCATCAAGTCTTGGGCCAGGGCTGACTCTGATGCAACCTTGCCACCATATAAATCAGTCAGGCCAGCCAGCCCAAGGATTTTCTTGAGGCAGGTCTGTGGGGCTTGCTTGCCACCACCAGATGGTGCCAGTGCCACCATATACAGATTAGTTCTCTGGCCAGACTTGTCTCTGACTTTCCTACCACACAGAGCAGCCTGCAAAGCAATTCCCCCCATCAATGACAGGATTGGCTGCACCACATTATTCTGTGAGTCAATCCACTCAGCAACCTCACCAATGAACCCTGGCACATGCAGCAGATGGGCAGGGAAAGCCAGCTCTTTTTTCTTGGGCTTGGCAATCAGCTCATCAATGTAAGCCTCATATTGCCCCAGCTCAGATGCCTTGACTGGTTGGTGAGAGTCAGCAAAAGATTGCTGAGTCAGCAGCCAGCCTCTGGGGCCATCAGCTTTGGTTGCTTGGTCTACTTTGTGCTCCAGCTCTCTCAAAGACCATGGGGGCTGACAGGTCTGATTGTATATGTCTTGCAGTATTTGCAGAGCAGCTGCTGGTGACAGCTCAAAGCCATTGACCAGAACACATGCAATTCTAAACAAGGTGCCATGCCCATCTTGGCCAGAGATTGCTGGGGGGTATTTGGCAATGTAAGCAACTGCCCTGGCAGCCACATCAGTCTGCCCTGGCTCTGGGTGACACACACTGGCTGAGCCACTGGCTGTGACTGTGCTGGGGGCTGACTGGGCTTGCTTTGATGGGTATGTGGCGTTGAGCCAGTCAAGACCATCTTGGCAGTGGGCCAGGGGCATGGCTCCCAAGAAGTCAACATCACCAGTCACAGTAAAATATCTGCCCTGATGGTAGACCTCGATCACACCAACAGAGTCTGGCACTTTGACTCTTCTGCCCTTTGGGCTGCCAGGGTCTGATGTGCAAAACAGCTTGAGACCATTGCCACTGGGGCTGATTTCTGCATAGGTGGGCAGCTGTCTGATGACCTCTTTGGCCCATGGCTGCAAGACCCCATCAACAATGGCATCATCGAGGTCAACACCAAAAAAGTCATCATCAGGAGAAAAGACAAAGCCAATCCCAGACCTTGATGAGCCTGCTTTGTAAGCTGCTGTTGTGATGTCATCAAATGTTGACCAGTGTGCAGGGTCTGTGGTGCTGGCTCTGATGCCACTGGCTTGGTAGGGCACTTTGGTTGGCTTTCCTCCTCTCTCCTCATAGCGCCAGAGGACCCACTGAGCTGCATCTTTCATCTGGGGTGGTATGTGATTGTATTTAGACATTTGGGGTATTCTCTAGTTTTGAGGGGTTGGCTGGTCTGATGCTGGTGATGGGGTGGGCTCTCATATACTCAACCCTAGCTGCAAGCCAGTCTTGGCACTTGGCAAGCTGGTCTTTGCTCATGGGCTGGCTGTGAGTACCGAACCCTTTTGTGTGGTCCCCACCAACATTCTCACCAACCATCAAAGCCAAGATTTCTGACTCATCTGGTGTGGTTGGCAGGTGGTGCTCAATGCCATGAGCTGTGACATATCTTGAGGTGGCACTATTCTTGGGCTTGGTTGGTCGATCAAAATGGGATGTCATCTTCTTGGTTCTCCTCTGTCTCTGGGATTGCTGGGAGCATCAGGTTGCTGTGCTTCTTGATGCTGTCAAATTTGCCACTGATGTCAACTGAGATGGTGCTGGGCTCTTTGAGCTGGCCAGAGTTGCCAACCTTGGCAGCTGCCCTGGCAGTCTGTGGGCAGGGCTGGTCTGACCTCTTTGCCCACCATGCCAGAGCCTTCTCAAGACCATACCCAGAGTGCTCAACACAGACCCATTCTGAGATGGGGTATTGTAGGCACTCAATGTGGTAATCAACCCTCAGGGTCTTTGGCACTGTGTCATCAGCACCCTTCTTGGTGTGCTCAGAATAACTGACTTCCTCAACCTCATAATCTTTGGGGGGCTGACTCAGGATGTCTGCCACTGATGCCTCTGTGTCATGGGTGGGGTTGCTGTCAACCTCAAAGACCTCACCACACTCTGGGCAGACAGCCACAGAGATTGGCACAACCTCTCTGCATGCTTTGCAATGTTTGCCAGCTGGTGGGGCATTCTTGCCAGAGCCATTTGGCTTGGGCTTGATGGCCATTTTGTCAATTGGCCCATGCCTCTCAATGTTGCCACCAAAGTCAAGGATGAGGCAGTCAGCTTTGCCAGGGGCAACTCTGAGACCTCTGCCACACATTTGATAGTAGAGACCAGGGCTGAGGGTTGGTCTCAGCATGGCAACACAGTCAATGTTGGGAGCATCAAAGCCAGTGGTGAGCACATCAATGTTGATGAGGTATTTGATGGCACCCTCTTTGTAGTATGCCAGGGTTGATGCTCTCTCTGTTGGTGAGGTCAGGCCATCAACCATAGCCACAGATGCCTCTGGGGCCAGGAAGGCAATCATCTCAGCAACTTGGCTGGCATGCTCTCTGCCAGCACAAAAGATGAGCACTGATTTTCTGTCTGTGGTCTTGCTGAGCATCTCAGCAACTGCCTCAGCAACCACCAGCCCATCAGACAGCTCTTGGTTGAGCTGGCTTGCAACATATTCACCAGCCCTGACAGCAACCTCAGAGAGGTCTGGCTGTGCCTCTGCATGCTTGCTGATGAGTGGGGAGAGGTAGCCATCTGCAATGAGAGGCTTGATGGGGATGCTGTGACAGATTGTGTTGAGCACTCGATCTGGCCCACAGACCAGACCCTCTTTGAGTCTGTAGGGTGTGGCAGTCAGCCCCACCACTCTCACAGCAGGATTGATGAGCTTTGCATGAGTCAGGAAGGTCAAAAACATGCCATCCCCATCAGCTGGGATCAAGTGAGCCTCATCAACCAAGATGACATCAAAGGCACCCAGCTCATCGGCTCTGCCATGAACCGATTGTATGCCAGCCACAATGCAGCTGTGCTCTGTGTCCCTGCTGGAGAGCCCAGCAGAATAGATGCCCACATCAACCATGGGGGCCAGGGTCTTGATTTTCTCAGCATTTTGCTCAATTAGTTCTTTCCGATGACAGAGGATGAGCACTCTGCCAGACCAGTCAATCACATCTTTGACCAGCTGGGCAATGATGAGAGATTTGCCAGCCCCAGTGGGTGCCTCAATACAGGGGTTGGTGGTTGTGCTTTGTATGTGCTGCCAGCAGCTTGCAACTGCCTCAGCTTGGTATGTCCTTAATTTCATGGGGGAGATTTTCCTTTTTTGCTTTGGTTCTAATATCAGCAACCATGGCTGTGATTGTCTGACGATGACAGCCAAGACTGGTTGCAATTTCTGAGTGGGTGTTGCCAGAGAGCAGCATCACAGTGATGGTGGTTTGGTTTGGTGTGAGATGACAGCCCAGCCAGTCAACTGCATCAGCTGACCAGCTGGGGTCTGTGTCATCAACAAAGTCAGAGACATGCCAGGGCAGCACTGGCAGCTGCTTGGCATGAACCCTCAGCTCCTTTTGCAGGGCTCTGAGCCAGACAACCTTGGTTGATGGGTTGGCTGTCTCAAGCATCATCAGAGCCAAGTCTTGGTAGGCATCAATTTGCTCAACATGGGCAAAGATTGACGCCAGCACTCTTGACCTTGAAACCAGCCAACCCTCATATGCTGCCAAGTCAACCATCAGCTCTTTGCCCAAGGGGCAGGGCTGTTGGCTGGGTCAGATGCAGTCTGCTGGGGTGCAGACTGCTGGGGTGCATCACCGATGCGCCGGTAGGCAACAATGTTGTTGCCCATCTGGCCATTGCCTTGCTTCTTCACTCGCAACTCAATCATCATGGGGATGTTGTGCAGTTGCTCAGTCTTGCTGGGGTTGAGGATGCCCAGTGCCTCAGTGATGGCTTTGAGATTGCTCTGTGCAATGCCCTTTACCTTGGGGTCTGGGTGGTAAACTGAGAGATTGTCAAAGACGAGCCTATTGGTGTGTGGCCCATCAACCACTGCAAAGACTAACTTGATGTACTCATGCCCAGCTTGGCTTGTGGGTCTGTCACTGTCTTTGATGATGACAGCGTAGGACCCATTGGGCAGGGGCTCAAAACTTGTCTGCACATCTTCTGCATCTGATGTGTTAAATCCAATATCAGCCATGGTCAGCTCTCTTTCTTGGCACTGGGTGCCACAGTCTTGGGGGTAAAGTGCTGGGCATACGCTGCCCAATTAAAGTCAATTTCATCTGGCAGGTTGAGGCGGTTCTTTGCAACTGCTGTGGGTCTTGCAACCGTTCTCAAGACCCTCTTGCCACCATCAAGTGCCTTGGTGGTCTTGCGACCAAAGCCACCATCTTCTGTGGTTGTCAGCACTTTGAGATGAGCAAAAAGCATCTCGTCAGCCCACTCAAGCAAGAGGGCTGAGACATGCTTGTGCAGCTTGGGAACCCATCGGTCATAGTCAGGATTCTCAGGGTCTTTGTGGCTCTCAGTCTTGGCATGGGCAATAATGATGATGTGCATGCCTTTGGTCTGCCTGAGTGCATCAAGACCAGTCAAGACAGCTGAGAAGAGATTACATGCCAACACATAGCCCTTGCCATAACTGCCAGAGGCTTGCTCAATACTCTCAACAGACTGCTGCTGACAGATTGACTCCCAGATGAGCCTCTCAAGCCAATCAGCTGAGTCAATGACCACAGCTTTATAGGTGTGCTCTTCTGTGTAAAGCTGGCCAATGTTTGTCATAACATCATCATAACTGGCAGCAATGTCAAAGCTGTGGCAGTCGATCTGCCCCAGCCCATCTTCTGTGGGCAAGAAGATGGCATCAGGGCACTGGCTGGCAATGGTTGATTTGCCAATGCCAGGGCCACCATAGATGACAGTTTTCCTTGGTAGCTGTTGTTTGCCTCGATTGATTTTCATGGTCTTTGGTCTCTCTCTTTGGGGGTGGGGGTGATGTCACAGGGTAATAATATCAGCAAAGCGCGAAGGCCAGATGTCATCTGCCAAACACTGCTTGTACTCATGCATGGTATTTCTATTTTGCTCCTCAGCTGCATCAAGGGTGGCTGCACTCATCTCAAAGACACCAACCTCAAAAGGCTCAGTTTTCTCAACTGCCACAATATACACTTTGTATATCTCACCAGTCAGAGCTGCCACCATAGACCGATAGAAGGCCAGCTGGTGAGGGTAGCCAAAGATGTTGGCATCTCTTGCAAACTTACAGGGATAGTGGGTGGTGTGGGCAGAGCCCAGGTCAGCACAGGTCTTGAGGTCAACAATCGTATTGTTGGCACTGTCAAGCCAGTCAATCTTGCTCTGGCTCTTGATGCCTTGCAGGGTGCCTCTGATGGTCAACTCTGGTCTGCCATATTCTGTGCCCAGCAGCTTGCTGGCTTCTGCATGAGTCTCAATGTGGTTGCTCATACATTTTATTTTGTAATAGTCAGCCTCTTTGATGGGGCTCTTGCCAGCTTTGGTCAGCTCCTCAATCCACTCTGTATATCGTTTTGAGGCTGTGCCAAAAGGCTTGTCAGTCTTGGGATTGACTGGGCCATCTGAGATTGAGTAGGCAGCATGAAAAGCATCTGCACCCTCAAGAATGTGGATGTGTGCAGCTGTGCCAAAGGCAAAGGCTGGGCTCTGGTGCCTCTCAACCAGACCCAGCTGGGATCTGTGGTAGCCCATTGGGCTGTGCCTAAAAGATTGCAGATTGTGGGCTGTCATCCAATTGGCATAGTCAGCAAAGTATTCTGCATCAGTCAGATTGTGGAGAGATGCCAGGGCAGTCTCCCAGGGCTGTGGCTTAGTCATTAAGGTGGCACTCCAAGAAGAGGGTATTGGTGGGGGAAGCAGACAGCAGAGGACAAACAAAGTCAGCTGTGACTGCCAGCAGCTCTTGCAGCTCATCATCAACCAAGATGAAACTTGGCTCATCACAACGCCAGTCATCAAGGCAGAGGGCAACTCTGTCGGGAGCTGGCTCTGCCCACAGGCTGAGGGTGATGTCTGTGGTTGTCTCTGGGATGTCAAAGTGCTTGCCAAGAGAGGCACAGAGCACAATTGGCAGCTCTGGGCATTCTGTGACCCAGGAGCAACCACAGGGCTCAATGGTGCCTCTGCTGTTGATGCTAAAAGATGCACCCCCATGAGTCTTGACAAATGAGAGGTTGGCAATCATGCCTCAACCTCATGCTCTCTCTGCATTGCCTCAGCAATGTCAGCATAGTTGCAGAGGTCATCATAATTGTCTTTGTGGTAGCAGATGCGCATTCTGTTTAGTTTGAGAGCACACATCATCAGAGCCACCACATGCCCTGGCAGTGGGATCTGGTTGTTGATGTTGTCAGCATGGGGCTGCAAGAGGCTGGCCCACATCATTGCAATGCCTTCGTGATTTTCTTTGGGTGGGCCATATACTTTGCCTCTCTCCTCAGTGATGGCTTGACGATGGGCAGCAGTGGTCTGGGGCACATCACCAAAGAGCTTCTCCCATGTGGCATTGGCATCTTCTGCCTCTTGATGAGATGCAATGATGCTCTCAACTGTGTGAGATGGCTCAACTGGCCCAGGTGTCAGCTCTGGCAACTCTGGCAGGTTGTCTGGCAGCTCAGCTGCATCTGGTCTGGCCAGCCTGCACTCTGCACACATCTGGTCAAGCTGGCCCAGGTCTTTGCAGTGGGCCAGATGGTCAATCAGCTTTGACAGAGGCTCATCGTCAAAAGTGCAAAAGACAGGAATGCCCAGCTGTAATGCCAAACTGACCTCATCATCTGCCCCAGTGCTCTCACCATGCAACCTGATGAGAAGGTCAGCAGATGCAACCCATGGCAGGCACGATGCCATCCAAGTGCTGTGTGGGATGTCTTGACCCCCAGGCAGCATCATTGTCAGGCCAGGGTTGAGTGGGGCAAAGCCAGCTGCCAAGAGTTGGCGCTGTGCCTCACAGCTGTTGTCAAAGTTTGTCCCATCAGGGTCAAGGGTGATGGGGCAGGCAATGTAGACTTTGAGAGGTGTCTTTGTCATGGTCTTTGGTCTCTGGGGGTGGGGGTTGGTAATAAAAAGAGGGTTGGTTTCCTTACAGTCTGGCTGGGGCTGATCGGTCAAAGGGCTGACCAGCTGGGGTCTCTGTGGCCCATGCTGCCAGCTCTCTGTATATCTTTTTTTTGAGGTTGGTGTCAATCAGGTATTTTTTCAGCACTGGCCAGATGGTGCAGATGCACTCATGGGGATGGCTGAGGGTGGGGGTGTGCTCATCAGCTTTGTATGAGCAAAAGATTGCTGGCAGGTGTCTGTCAATCCATAGCTCAAGCTGGCCAGTGCTCATCTGCTGAGCTGCCCCATCTAATCGAAAAGCCAGGGCATCAGCCCAGCTGGCATGGGGGCTCCTGGCTGACATCAAGGGCACTGTGGGCCATTTGTGTTGGTCTGGGTCTGTCATGGTCTTTGGTTCTCTCTGGGGTTGATGTTGCGTTTCCTCGGGGGTTGTCAATATGTCCCAAGGTTTCGGTCAGTTGGGGTCACAGCTGATGCAGCCTCTCTGGCAGCACTTGGTGGGCTCAGTGGTGCCATCATGCAACTGCCTCAGCTGCTGATGACCATTGCTGTCAATGTAGTCAGCCCTTGACCACATCACATACCCCTCTGACACATCGGTGTGAAACTCCTCACCACTCATATCAATGTCATTCTGCCAGAGCAGCTCAACCATGTTGGCTGCAAGCCATGTGGCATCTCTTGGGGGCTGGGTGTCTTTGTTCCAACAGCTGACAGACTGCCTGACCTCCTCACCATTAAATGAGAAGGTCAGTCTGGCTTGCCAGCCAGGGTTGCTGACCATTGCTGTGACTGGATAAAAGATCTCAGCTTTGGTCAGGATTTCATTTTTGAATTGCTTGCTCATGGTCTTTGGTTCTCTCTTGGGTTGGTGGTTGCAGCAGCTGCCAGCACACTGAGAGACCTCATCTCTCAGCTGCTGGATGACCTCACCCACTGTGCTCTCACAGATGCAGTGGGTGTCATCAAATTTATTGACCCAGCCATCTGCCAAGTGCAGCCAGTGGGACTCACCATCATACTCATAACTGTCAATTCTGGCGTCTTTATTGGCCAGGGCTTGCAGTGTGGTGCTGTATCTTTGTGCCATGGTCTTGGTTCTCTCTTGGTCTTGGGGTTGAGGTTGGTGGTCTACTTGGCTGGGGTCTCTTTGACGATGGTGCAATATTTCTTCTCAACAAAGATGCCCACATGCTGGCTGGCCATCATGTAGTGATTGCTTGAGATGGTGCAGTGCAGCATGGCATACGTGCCATCTTTGATGCTGGGGCAGTTGCTGACTTTGATTTGCATGGTCTTGGTCTTGGTTGTCATGGTCTTGGTTCTCTCTGTGGGGTCTGTGTGGTGGCTGTTGATGTGAGTGGTGTGACTTAGTTGATGTTGGCAAAGACAGACAGGGCTCTCTCTCTTGATGCCATGCATGGGATCTGGCAGACAAGACCAGACTTTGATGAGAGCCTGACTGCAAAAAGATCTTCTTCGACACAGTAACCGTAGACAGCAATCAGACCCTCTTTGGTGGTCTTTTGTTTGAGGGTCTCAATCTTGATGGGGTGGTTGTGCACATACCGTTCTGAGAAGGCTGGCAGCTCCTCTGGCAGAGGGTAGCTGTCTTGATGTTGACCAACCAGCACATCCCACTGGTCTTGGGGCAGGTCAGACTCATCACCCTGCACAACAACAAAGCCAGTGCCCCAGACCTCACCATCTTTGTAATCGTAGACAGCAATCACAAGAGTGGTCTCTGGGAGATAATCAAACTTGATTGCCCTTGCTGTCTCAGCTTTGTCTTTGCAGTTGAGCACTGCCACACAGTGGGCAGTCAGCTGGCCATCTTTGACTGAGTAAATTTCTGCATTTGGGAAGGTCATTGTCATGGTCTTGGTTCTCAGTGGGGTGTTGGTGTTGGTGGTCAGCCAGGGCAGCCCCCTGGCTCTCTGTGGGTGGTCTATTTCATCATGCCATCATCGTCAACCCAGCCCAGCTCCCAGCCAAGAGAGATGACCTCAGCAGCTGGCTTTCTGGCTGTCTGCCAATAGGTTGCGACTAGGCTTTTTTCATTGCTGTTGGTCAGCACATTGCCATAACTGTCAGACAGCTTTGCCAGGATGGCTTTTTTTGTGGCTTTGACCTTCTTGGGGGCAGCTGGCTTGGCTGGGGCTGTCTCAATTTCTGCCAGCACTTGTGCAATGGCACAGCCATTTGCTCTGCCTTGGGCAACTGCACTCTCAAAGGTCTCTGGCTCATCAGCTGTCTTGGTCTGGGCTTGCTCATCAGCAGCAAAGTCAGCAGACTCACATGCCTCACAGCCTGCCTCATGTGTGGCACACTCTTTGGCTGATGTGCAGGGCTGGCCACAGCTGGTGGTTGCAACAACCTCTGGCTCAACAATCTGGCTGGTGTGCCAAGCAGCTCTTGTGGCTTGGAATCTGGCAGCCTTTGCAGCCCACTCAGCAGCACCAGCCCCACCAAACTTTGCTGTTTTGGGGCTGACAGCCTTTGCAGCCCACATGGCTGAGGTCTGTGTGGCAATGTCTGCCACTGATGCATGAAAGATGTTTTTTTGCTCTTGGGTCAGGCTGCCAAGGTAGTCAATGGTGGCTGAGTCAATCATGGCAGGGTAGCTTGCCAACTCGATTGTCTTGGCAAGAGCATCTGGGCCATGGTAGCCATTGCCATCAAGCACAAAATCACAATAGCTGGCATGAGCAGCCTCATCATCTGCTGCATAGGTGCCCATCTCAATTTCTGACTCAAGGCAACACATCAGGTCTGCAATGGCCAGGGCTGGGGATGTCTCAGGGGTCTTGCCATCTCTCTTGGCTTGCTCAGCTGCATTGTAGAGGTCAGCAGCAGCTGTGAGCAGTTGGTCTCTTGTGGTGGCTTGGCTTGTCATCGTTTTGGTTCTCTCAGTTTTGTGGGATGTGGTCTCTTGGGGTTTCTCCCCCACACACATCATCAGCTTCTCAGCACCAACAATCAACACCATTCTGGTTATTTTATGAAAAACCGAGCATCTTTTTTGCTGGTGGGGGGTGGGCTGCTGGTGCAGGGTGTGCCACCAGCTGGGGGTGAGATACCAGAGGTTGCCTCAGTGGTGGGGGTTGGTCTGTTAAGATTTTCCTAACATGGGGGCCTACTGGTGGGTGGTTTGGGGGGGGTGTTTGTCGAATGTTGGTGAATGCTGGGGAGGGGAGAAAAACCAATAATATACTATATATATAGTATATATCTATCTATTATTATGTATGTTTCACGTTTCACACCCTCTCTGTCTCTGGCTCTGTTCCAGTGGGACAGACTTAGTGTGAATTGTGAACACTAAACTGATGCCCCCCAAGTGGCTAAAACCAGGCAGACCCAAAATAGGGGGTATGCTGGGGGGGGGCTGATGAGTAGATTTATCTTGGCACACACCAACCCAGGGCAACTCTAATGAGAGCAAGCTGATGCAGAGCCATTTTGATTTCAAGCAGGTTGACAGAGACCTTGATGGGGCTGGGGTCTGGGTTGGCAATGTCAGAGATGACAGTGGCACCAGAGCCTGCATCAAGTGTGGGGTGAGAAGGCTGCTGGCCAGATTTACAAAAAAAAGAGGCAGGAAAAGGGGCAGAGAAGAGTGCAGAGTCTGTGACAGCAGGAGAATGAGGGCTGCAAAGTATAAGCTGACTGAGGCTGAGGTCAGGCAATGGGAGAGGGTCACAGTGTGTGGCAACCCAGGATGTGCAAAGGCTGTGGTACACTACCCACAGGCCACACATGGCAAAGGCCATGGCATGCTCTGTGCACATCTTGACCATTGCCACAAGACAGGCACTGTCAGAGATGTGCTTTGCAGCAACTGCAATATTGGCTTGGGCTGCTGCAAAGACAGCCCAGCCATTTTGAGAGGTCTGGCAGATTACATAGACCAGCACAATATTGATGTGAGGCAACAAAACAGATGACCAATGGCAATCAAAAGGGCAAGAGGGGTGAGAGAGAGGCTGCCAGGGCTCTGACAGCAGCTCTTGGTTGCTCTGCCAGGAGAGGTCAGCAATTTTGTGGTGGGGGTGACTCACCAGATGTGGTCACAGACATCAAGGGCATGCATGTTGAGGTTAAGAGGGTTGAGAGATTTTCTCTCTATGATGCCATGGCTCAAGCCAGGGCAGATGCTGGGGACCAAGTGCCAGTGGTGATACATCGACGCAATAACCAAGAGTGGGTGGCTGTGGTGTTGGTGGCTGACTTGCAAAGGTTGGCTGACCTCCTGGCTGACAGAAAAGATGAGGTCTGATGTGGCTGGTGTTTGTCTCTGGGTTGGATGGCTGGGGGTGGTCTGGTGTCTGTTGGTTCTCACATCAAGACACCCCAGCCATCTCTCTCTCTGGGTGGTAATCCCCCTGGCTCTGGCTTGGCCCATCTGGCTGCCAGTGATGTTGGTCTCTCTTGCTTGGAAAGCAGGCTCAAGATGACAGATGAGATGAGCATGATGGCAGCTGGTGCCATTGGGGTTGGCATTGGCATTGCTGTTGTTGTTGTTGTCAACCTGATTGCCTTTGCAATTTATTGGTGGCTCGATAACATGCCAGACACAAGGGGCATGAGATGACACAAGACCCACTGACCCACAGAGTCTATCTTTGTGGCCCCATCAATGGCTGCACTGATGATGAGGCAAATGGCTGGCGAACCACAGCCATCAGCCTGCTGTATGCAAATGCCCTGGCACCAGTTGACCCCATGGCAAGAGACTACAGAGGCAGAGAGCATGAGCCAGGGATGTGCAAAGCCATTGTTGACTGTGACACGTATGACATCAGCACATGCCACACACTGCTGATGATGTTTGAGAGGGCATCAGTGGGGTCTGCAATGGAAGTGCTGTTGGGACATCAGATGGGTCTTGATGTGATTGTTGTCAACCGATCTGACAGAGAGCTGAGCCCATGGCTGGTGTATCATGCAACCCATGTGGTGCACACATTGGGTGAGGCAGTTGAGACCATCAAAGTCAGTCAGGGGCCAGGGTGATGGCAGCAGTGCTCATCATCATGGTCTGCATCATCCCAAGAGGGGCAGCAGTGCATCAACACTATGACATGCTTGAGGTCAACAGTGTGCATGATGACCAAGGGCAGCTGGTTTTCATCCAAGTGCTTTATTGTGAGTGGCACAGACTTGAGAGGGCTTGGCATGTGCATGACTGGAGATTACTAAAAGATCACAACCAAGTGCCAACCCTCTCACCCATCTCTGGCATATACAATGCGCGCTGGGATGATGGGGGGGTGATGAGGCATGTGAGTTGCGACTATCTTAGGAAAACAGCAACAAACTTTGACCCAGAGCTTGATGACAGGGGCAGCTGGCCCCAGGAGCTGAGGAGAACACTCATCAAGCCAGACAAGCACAGAGACCCACATGGGTTCATTTATAATTGAGTGACTGAGATGCCAAACAAAAGACAGCAAGAGCCAGACAGCCCCCAGGGTGGATCTGATGAGACACAGGGCAAAAGACAGCCCTGGCTGGGGGCCAGGGTCAATGGGTCCTTTTTTGGGAATGGCCCCCCGTATT
>Ga0208299_1000548_pt1 | contig 34188 bp, 72 predicted proteins | sample 15_taG_FD_184089 | JGI IMG/M metagenome (GOLD analysis project Ga0208299, IMG submission 184089) | Marine viral communities from the Subarctic Pacific Ocean - 15_ETSP_OMZ_AT15312 metaG (SPAdes) (version 2) | ecosystem: Environmental > Aquatic > Marine > Oceanic | place: Pacific Ocean | collected...
TTGCCAAGTGAAGACGCTTTTCTCGACTGCGATTCTGACATCGGACGGATCGACAGCATGGACTCAAGCGAGTTTTGATGCCGCTAATGTGGTCGTCAAGGCAACTAGCTAATGCCTACTAGCGAGGTCAAAAAAGTCTTAGCTGAATTTGCGTGGAACACCATTTCGCCACCAGAGGCTGAGATCAAAAAAGTCCTCGCTGAATTTGCTTGGAACACCATTTCGCCACCAGAGGCTGAGATCAAAAAAGTCCTCGCTGAATTTGCTTGGAGCAACTATACGCCTCCACCGTCTGGTTACCTTCAAGCCACACCTATTGCGGAGATTTCTAATGATTACACAATCAATGCCATTTCGGGGTCGTCCGCGCAATATACAAGGACAGTTGAACAGGTTCCTGTTGTCCTGAGCGTAAGAGGTCCAGCCACCTTAAGGGGGAGAGCGACAGCCCCCACAGTAACAATTGGCAAAAAGAAGTAAATCTATTAGAGGCGAGAGTGAATAGGGTTTATAAGTTTTTATTCAAGGTCGTGGCTGGAGTTGGCCGCAGCGGCTGCCCACACAGAACAGTCTTTTATGACTGGCGCGAGGAATCATCCTCGACAAATACAACGAAGGAGAAGCGATGAAGAAGACAGGAGAAAATTCTTGGTCACCCAAGAAGAAGAAGAAGAAGAAAACCTCGGTTGGCCACAGCAAGAATACAAAGTTTAAGAACTTAGGATCAAACGGCTCAGTAAAGAAGGGCTATAGGAAGCGCTACAGAGGACAGGGGAAAGTATAATGATTAAGATATTGAACGAGGTTAACTTTAAATCCACTGTATCTCAGGGTGTGACGATAGTTGATTTCTATGCTGATTGGTGTGGGCCATGCAAGGTTTTGGAACCAATTCTTGAGAGGGTTGCTGAGAATCTGACCGAGGATAACAGAATTTGTAAAGTCAACGTCGATAAGGACCATGAACTAGCACAGTTGTTTGGTATCAGGTCGATCCCGGCTCTGGTGGTGCTGAAAGACGGTACTTTTGTCGAGCAGTCTATCGGTCTTAAAGACGAGAAGGCTATTCTAGAAATGTTTAGTCGGCATGCGAATACGCAGGTTTGAGTATGAAAGGGTAGTAGTAGGAGGAAGCCTGTCGGCTTTGTTGTACTCGTACTACACGGGGGCACCGCTTGTGTTCATCCACCCGAAGGTGCCGTTCAGATTTGATTATTTTGAGCCCCAATTTGATCTGGACGGTATCGTACCTCAAGGGGAGCCACAGGAATTTGTAACTTTTGATAGAGGCCCAAAAGTTTTTGGCTGTGCGAAGTGGGTCTTGTGGGAGAAACTTTTTTTTATTCTTTCCCTCGGCGGTCAAATACCTTTTGCCCACAAGGTGAACTCACTAAGAATAGACGAAGAGCTAAGGGTTGTGGGTAAAAGGTCATACGAAATAGGTTTTAAGGAGTTGAGAGTATTTGATGATGCAGGATTACAGGGAATATCTCAAAAGTTTGAAAGCGAAGAGAAAAAGTATAGAGTCCTCGATTGGATCAGCGTTCATTCAGGCACCACTCATGATTGTGATTTTCTTGATGCTTTGGAAACGTCAGCCATTGAGAGAGTAATATTCTATCCCTCGGATAGAATTGATGGCAACCATAACAAGAAGGACATTGTATGTGTCTCGGAAATGACAGAAGGACAGTTAAATGACTATCGTTTCTCGAACACCTATGTCAGGTTTGAGGTGCTGAAGATGATGAAGGACGCAGGCATCCGGGGGGCACGAAATGGTCGAGATCAACTCAACCCTGAGAGATACAAATATTATGCCATCAAGCTGGAAAATGCTGAAAGGGAGGTGGAGCGTCTCGGCTTCAGTAGCAGGGCCGATAGAGAGGATATTGTTCTTGATGCACGAACTCCTGAAGAAGTTATAAATCACTTTAGAGGCTCGGAGCTTCAAGGCTACACGGGAAAGATAACGGAATGTTTACAAAAACTTATTTCCATTTAGCTGGCATCGTTCCAGTTGCTGGGCAGATGTTGGATTTTCAGATGGAGTGGCCTGACTGTTTGATGCCTCTTGCGCCAAACTTCACTGCCGTTGAGCGTTCAATCATGGAGTGTGCGTGGGCTGGCTGTGAAACCATTTGGATCATTGTTAATGATGACGTTGCTCCGCTCCTCCGCTATCGAATAGGCGAGTGGGTTCAAGACCCCGTTTGCTTTGGCGAGAAGCCGGGTCGCAACTCCTCCTTCTCACAGAAAAAGATCCCTATCTTCTATGTCCCGCTGGCCGTAAAGGATTATGGGAAGAGGGACTGCCTTGCGTGGTCCGTGATCCATGGCTCATTGACAGCATTTCGCATTGGCTCCAACCTTTCCAAATGGGTTGCACCTGACCGATACTATGTTTCCTTTCCGTATGGAGCTTATGACCCCGAGTTTGTTCGGGACCATCGAAAAGCTATCTCAAGCCTCACGCCCTTCGCATTGTCGCACGAGGGCAAGACGGTGGCCGATGGCAAGTACCTTGGCTTTACGTTCGGGAAGGACGACTTCCTTGAGTTCAGGCGAGAGATACGAAAAGGGACAGGGATGTTTACGTCGGAGAATCTTAGAGACGGCAAGTATCCCACCGTCAAGCTACCGATTGAAAAAAGATACTCTGCGAGGTATTTTGACCTTGCAAAAGTCTTCAAGCATGTTACATTAGAAGAAGTAAAAGAAATACCGTGGTATTACACCATGGATAACTGGGACGGCTATTGTAATTTTCTGGGATCGCCAGAACGACACACGATTAAGCGTCCGTCAAATTATATATTAAACTACAGGGAGTGGAACTTGATGGGGGTAGATAATGAGTGAAGAAAGAATTCCTTTTGTGGGCCTGCACGCGCATAGCGTGGCTGGATCCATCTTTGATGCGATTGGGTATCCCCAACAGCACATGGATTATTCTTACGAGAACGGCTCAAAGGCTCTGGCCTTAACTGACCACGGCAACATGAATGGTTTACCTCATCAGGTCTTGCACGCCAAGAAGATGAGGGCCGAAGGCAGAGAGTTTAAGCCAATCTTTGGTATCGAGGCTTACTTCATTCCCTCTGTCGAGGGCTGGAAAGAAGACTACGAGCGAGTAAAGATAGAACAGAAGCTTAAAAAAGAAAGTGCCTCTGGTGCCACGGTGGAGGATGAAGCAGCTTCAAAGAAGGCTGTGAAGAATATCCTCAACCGGCGTCAACATCTTGTCCTCCTGGCACAGAATCAGACAGGCTTGAACAACCTCTTTAGGATTGTCTCGGAGAGCTACACAGAGGGGAACTATTACCGTTACCCTCGCGTAGATTACGACTTGTTGGCACGCTATTCCGAGGGTGTAATAGCCGCTTCTGCGTGTCTTGGGGGCGTATATGCCGGTGACTATTGGGAGAATCGTGAGGACGGCTCAGAGGCCGTTTTAAACGCAATGCGTTCAACCACAAGGCGTATGATTGAGATTTTCGGTGACCGTTGGTACGGGGAACTCCAATGGAACAATATCCCAGAGCAGCATGACTTGAACAAGTTCATCATTCAGATGCATGAAGAGTTCGGGATCCCTCTGATTTCCACAGCCGACAGTCATTACCCTGGCCCAGATGCATGGAAAGACCGGGAGCTTTACAAACGGCTGGGATGGCTTGGTCGTCGTCCCGAGTATATGAGCGAAGAGTTGCCTGACTTTGAGGACTTGAAGTGTGAGTTGTATCCCAAGAATGGCGAACAGATGTGGGAGTCATACAAGAGGTTCGCGAAGCTGCAAGGGGCAGAGTACGACGATGACCTCGTTTGGAATTCACTCACAGAGACACACAGGATAGCCTTCGAACGTATCGAAGACTTCATGCCTGACAACGAAGTGCGCCTTCCAGACTTCGTGGTTCCCGAGGGTGCCACTGCAACCCAGACTTTGGCTCGTCTTAGCATTGGTGGACTGCGCACGCTAGGGCTGCACACAAAGAATGAGTACATTGAAAGGTTAAAGTATGAGCTTTACACGATTGATGACCGAGGGTTCTCAAAATACTTCTTGACCATGGAGAAGATCGCAGAGATTACAAATGAGCTTATGCTTTCGGGTCCAGGTCGAGGTTCAGCCGCTGGTTCGCTCGTGGCCTACGCCCTGGGCATCACACAGGTTGATCCTTTGAAATACGGGCTTCAGTTCGAGAGATTCTTACGAGCAGATGCTACCGACTATCCTGACATCGACTACGATGTGGCAGAGCCCATGAAGCTGAAGGAGTCGCTGATTGAAAGGTGGGGCGACGACGTGGTGGTCCCTATTTCAAACTGGAACACGTTGCAGCTTCGAAGCCTTATTAAGGACATTTCTAAGTTTTACAAGATTCCATTCTTGGAGGTCAACAAAGTTACGGGAGCAATGATTAATGAGGCGATAGGCCCAGCAAAGAAGGCTCATGGAATCAAGGCAGGCATGTACAATCCTACATTCGAAGAGGTAATGGAGTATAGCCCAAGCTTGAGAGGGTTCTTGCTGCAATACCCACACGTCAAGATACACGTCGAAGCACTGCACGGGCAGGTTCGCTCTTGTTCGCGTCATGCTGGCGGTGTCGTGATTGCAGAGAACCTTGACCAGCACATGCCGCTCATCAATAGCGGTGGCGTTCGACAAACTCCATGGAGTGAAGGACAGAATGTTCGGCACTTGGAGCCAATGGGGTTCATCAAGTTTGACTTGCTTGGGCTTTCAACACTTCGAATGATCGAAGGAGCAATTGGCCACATCCTTCGAAGAGAATATGGAATTGAAAACCCTTCGTTTGAAGATGTTCGAAAGTTTTATGACGAGAACTTGCACCCCGAGAAGATCGATCTCGATGACCAGAACGTCTACAAGAACATCTTTCAGGAAGGCAAGTGGGCTGGGATATTCCAGTTTACAGAAGATGGAGCGCAGAACCTTTGTGTCTTGGCGAAGCCAACGAGCATCGTTGACATTGCTGCCATCACAAGCATCTTCCGACCTGGCCCCTTGTCGGCAAAGGTGGACAGAGATTACATCGAGGCCAAAGAACGCCCGCAGTACATCCACTATCCCAACGAGGAGTACCGGGAAGCTACAGAGGAGACATATGGATTTCTAATCTTTCAGGAGCAGATCGCTCTGTTAGCGCATCGTCTGGGCAAAGATTTATCTTTGGACGAGGGCAATGCTCTCCGCAAAGTGTTGACAAAGAAGGGAACTGGTAAAGCAGCCAAGGTCAAGAAGGCGTTGTACACCAAATTCATCGATGGGTGTGTCGAGAAAGGGATGGCCAAGAAGGCGGCAATCGAATTATGGGGCAAGTTTGAATACTTCTCTGGCTATGGCTTCAACAAATCGCATGCCATCTCCTATTCGATGATCTCATTCCAGTGTGCGTGGCTTTTAAATTATTATCCAGAGTGCTGGATGGCAGCGTTCTTGGACAAGGAGCCAGAGACACGGAAGGCGAGAGCAATTACGATTGCGAAGAAGTATGGATTTGACATTGCCAAGCTCAACATTAACACTTCTGGGCGTGTGTGGGAGATTTCTGACGACGGCAAGACCCTCATTCAACCTCTGACAGCAATCAAGGGGCTGGGAGAGGCAGCAATCAAGCAAGTGTTGGACAATCGACCATTTGTAAATGTTGAGGAGTTCCTCTTTAACGAAAACATCGTTTACAGCAAACTGAATAAGAGGGCTTTGGATGTGCTCATTCGCAGTGGGGCTCTTAATCCGCTGAAAGACGAGAGGTTTACCGGTGGTAAACACTTCTGGTCTGCTGTTGCAGTGGACCGTCCAAGGAAGCTGAAGAACTTTGAGGCCAACATTGTGGCGTATGCTCCCGAAGGAGAGTTCACGGAGGAAGAACAGATTCAGTTTACCATCGACTTGACCGGGGAGTTTCCGATGGAGCGGGTCATGAGTGATGATATACGGTCGAGGCTTGAAGAGATGCATATTCCACCCATCAGCATGTACGACAAAGACTTGCTGGTCACATGGTTTATTCCGCGAAAGCTTATCAAAAAGAAAACAAAGACCGGGAAAGATTATTGGATCTTGGAGGTTACAGATGAACACAATGCAGCCGCCAAGATTCGGTGCTGGGGCGTTGACCCTCTACGTGATAGAATAGCTTTGAATCGTCCTTACATGGCTCGACTAGACTATAGCGAACAGTGGGGCTTCAGCACCAGGTCGTTGCATAGAAGCTTTAAGGTTCTTGGATAAAAAACTTGCACAATATGGCAGAGTATGCTATATTGTTTTCTGAACTAACCGAGGGGGTAATTAATGTTTGATGATATTGAAGTGGCTGTCGTGGAGAGTGTTCGCGATGAGACTCAGGAGAAGATGATTGAATATCTTCGTTCGATGAAAGCAATCGAAGATGCTATTGAACCTTATAAGGAGCAGAAGCGTGAACTTCGTGAGGACTACAAGCAACAGGGTTGGCTCACCAAAGAGGAGATCAGTATGGCTGTTAGGGCCTATCGCATGATGAAGAACGATGTGGACATCGACCAATTTGTAAATGTTTTTAACTCGATTAAAGGAGCAAAATAAATGATGATCGAATATACTCGCGTGCGGGAGAGTGCAAAACCTCCGATGCGCGCCAATCCAAGCGATGCAGGTCTTGATGTTTTTTACTGTCCCGAGGACGGAGCGATTACAGGCAAGATAGTTGAGCCGGGGCAGAGTGTAATTTTGCCCACTGGGTTGCGCTTTGGGGTTCCTCATGGTTACATGTTGCAAGTCATGAATCGTTCGGGGGTGGCTGCAACTCGCTCCCTTATGGTGGGCGCACATGTGGTAGACTCTGGATATGATGGCGAAGTCTTTATCGATCTTCACAATGTTGGTCTAGAGTTTCAGGTGATTGAACCATACACCAAGATTGCACAACTCGTTATGATTCCGGTTGTGCCGTTCCGAGCCCTTGAGTCAGCGGGTGGTGATTTATATGACTGGCATCCCATTACGATTAGCGACCGAGGCGATGGTGCGCTAGGGTCCACAGGAGGATAAGATGAACAGAGAACAGCGCCGTAAGGCCATGAAAGAGGCAAAACAGCAAAATAATGAGGAACTGGCAAACAAGATTGCTCTCTTTGGGAAAGTGCCCGAGAGTTGCCTAACTTGTGAAGAGCCTTTCGACAAGAGCGACAAAAAGATGGTAATGTCTTGGAGTGTCGTGGTACACGGGGAAGAGGAGGTCGTTAGACTTTACTGTCCCGAGTGCTGGAACAAGGCGGTAAGAATTACAGAGGACTTTAAAAAGCACCTGGAGGATAAGTATGGCTTTAATGAGGATGAGAGAAACACTTAGTTTTGACGATGTTCTGTTAGAGCCTCGATATAGTGACATTGAAAGTAGAAAAGAGATAAGCTTAACAACCAAGATTGGGACAAGTCTTATTAACCTGCCCATCATGGCAGCACCCATGGACACTGTAGTTGGTGTCGAGATGGCTATCGCTGTTGCTACAGTCGGTGGGCTTCCAATATTTCATCGCTATAACCCCCCCGCAGAACAGATTGAAATGCTTGTTGAAGCTGCGAGGGAGGTTGGCTTTTCTAACCTTGGGGCTGCCATTGGGGTCAATGGGGATTATTTGGATCGTGCGTCTGCCCTTTATGATAACGGGGCCAGGATTCTTTGCATCGATGTGGCACATGGACACCATCTTAAAGTGAAGGGGGCTCTTAAAGAGCTTCGCTGGACGTTCGGAGAGGAAGTGCATATCATGGCTGGCAACGTTGCGACCCTTGAAGCTTTCAATGCTTTGGCCGATTGGGGTGCAGACTCCATTAGGGTTGGGATTGGCGGTGGTTCGATTTGTTCCACGAGGACTCAAACAGGCCATGGTATTCCGACCTTCCAGTCAGTTTTAGATTGTTCTCAATCAGATAGGAATGCCATCTTGATTGCTGATGGAGGTATCAAGAACAGTGGCGATATGGTTAAGGCATACGCTGCTGGTGCAGACTTCGTTATGATTGGCAGCCTGTTAGCTGGAACCGACCAAGCGCCCACGGAACGTATCCGAGTCGACGGGAAGATTTATAAAACTTACAGGGGTATGGCGAGCAAGCAAGCCCAAAACGAGTGGCGAGGTAAAGTATCTTCGATCGAGGGAGTCTCGGTCATGATTCCCCAGAAGGGAGACGCCAAGGAAGTCCTTGAAGAGTTACGAGTGGGTATCCGAAGCGGCCTGTCTTACAGCGGAGCTAGGAATATTGCAGAACTACAGGCAAAAGCCAGATTTATTGGACAGACGGCTGCTGGTCAGACAGAAAGCTCCACTCACATTAAGAGGGCTTCCTAATGTCAAAGCCTATAAACTATGGTCGCGAGGGTAAGAAAATTGTATTCTTCGACTCCGATAAAAGGCATGCGGAGTTGAAAATTCGACTCAAGCACGATCGCTTAACACAGGCTGAATTTTTTCGCTGTATGATTACTGGCTATCTCGAAAAAGATAGTTACATTTTAGACTTTCTGGATATCTATAAGGAGAAGGATGGTCGGCAACGAAAGAAGTACGTGATCAAGAATAGGGAGATGATTGAAGAGGGCAAGGAGCTTGAGCACAAGTTTGCCCTTGATGACAAAGAGATAGAGAATATTTTTGATATTTTAGAAGGAGAACATCCAGAACTTTAGGCAATTAGAGGATGTGGATACTATTTATATATGAAAACGCCCTTGTGGAGTTTAAGGAGATATTTAAACAATGAGCAAACTATTGAAAGAAGCCCAGATTCGTCGCTTCATGGCACTGGCTAATATTGGCGCTTTGAGCGATACTTTTGTGAATGAGGATAGCCCCTACCCCGCCCACCGAGGCATCGGAAAGGGTGCTTACGTCAAGGAGAATGATGAATGGGGCGACGACGAGGGTGATGAATCCGAAATCCATCCTGGTGAATTAGACTTCGAAGGTGGCGAAGAGGTGGAAGACCTAGAGGTTGCCGACGCCGATGTCGACGCCGATGTCGATATTGAAGATGGGCCTGGGGTTGAAGTTCCCGAGGAAGTCGCCGTCGATGTCATTACGACCATTGCTAATGCTTTGGAAGCTGAGTACGGACTTGCAGTTGATGTTCAAGCTGGCGCAGATCTGGGGCCAGAAGAAGCCGAAGCGGAGCTTGATGTAGGGCCGCCCGCCGTAGATGGCGATGAGCTTGAAGCTGAAGTGGAGCTTGGAGATGTGGAGGTAGTCGACGACGAGGAGGTCGTGGCCGAGGTACTCAGGCGAGTTACAAAGCGTCTCCGTGCGGCTCTCAAGAAAGAGAGGAAAACTCGAATTCAGAAAGAGAGGAAAACTCGAATTCGCGCCAAAAAGTAGACAAACAAGAATAATATTTGCAAAAGCCACGTAAAGGTGTTATATTCTTTATGTGGCTTTTTGATTGGCGGGCATGGACTATTTGGTATATTTAATTTGTTTTTTGGCGGGCATCCTTTTTGCGAAAGTCTTTAGGTTTTTTCTCAATGTAGGTTACTCTGTCACTGTCTTTAAAGCAGCAGAGGCCACTTCTTTGAAGATGCTTGCTGCGCTCACTGAAGACATAGCTTTTATCAGAGAGCTTAAATATCATTCAATGGCACAGGTTGGAATGTCTGAAGACGACATTCTATTGATTAAAGTCATCGACCAACAGACGCTCAAGAATTGGAAAGATGCTGTAATAAAGAAGATAATTAATTCCTATCCTCATAGTTATAGAAATTCGATCCCTTATGGCGATTGGAAAGGTGCCTTGGAACACTTAGATAAATTAAATAAGAAAAAAGGGGTTGACATTTAGCGAAAAGAGGATATATTGTATGAAACAGGGGGATAAAGTGAAAGCATATGTTTGGAAGCAGTCTCGTACAGGAAACATGTACACACTTCAGGTCGATACCAAGAACGGTATCAGAATCGTGAAGAGGATTCACAAAGTCGTAGATGCAAGCAATTGGGAGCTTCTGGGTGAAACAGTGGGAGGCAAGAAGGCCACCCTTCTCTACACCCGTCGATTCAAGAGCGAAAAAGAGCTTAAGAATTGGGCAAAGGAATTTCCATATGACGTTTACAAGATCGACCAGAATGGGTCGGGAAAAGAGAGGCGATTTGGATAGAGGAAAAGTGTCTGATAAAGAACTCAACGATGAGACAGTAGAGGAGGATGAGGAGGATGAGGAAAAAAGCCATCTCATCTCCCTCTTCGGTAGCAGCTTGGGTTCGGATAAACCGTTACGAAAAGTAGGAATCGTAGGGGATATAGTCGAGGAGAAAACGTCGGATATTCTTTATGGAATGATGAGTCTTCACGACTCAAGAGAGGAAGAGGAGCCGATAGATCCAGGCGACCCTAAGTCCGAGACAGAGATAGTTATTCGACCGTTTGAAGTTGTCATTTCTACAAACGGGGGCGATGCGAGGGAGATGTTTGCCATTTATGATATGATGCGTCATTTGCGAAAAGATTGCGTCATTGAAACGTTGGGACTGGGAAAGGTGATGTCTGCTGGCGTCCCTCTCCTGGCCGCTGGCACAAAGGGCAAGAGACGGGTAGGCAAATACTGTCGTCTCATGCTGCACCATGTGTCGGCTGGCGCGATTGGTGGAATCTCACAGATGCAAAACGAGATGAAAGAGGTCGAGAATATTCAAAAGCTTTATCTTGAGATCCTCGCAGCCGAAACCGACATGACGACGAAACAAATTAAGAAACTCATTAACAAGAATGTCAATGTGTATTTATCGGCAGAAGAAGCTTTGAAGCTGGGAATCGTTGATGAAATTATTTGAGGATGAACTCTCCAAAAGAAAGAGGTGACGAGTGAAATATTATGGTTCGGGAATGGAGCTAAGGCAGAAGATTCTGGCTGGCATCGACATTCTGGCTGACAACGTGGGATCCACTTTAGGGCCGCGTGGTAGAAATGTAATTTTAAAAGGTATCGATGGCTCCCCCGTCATCACCAAGGACGGCGTAACGGTCGCACAGTTTGTCGATCTTGAAGACCCATTCGAGAACGTGGGTGTCCAGGTTATTAAGCAAGCCGCTTCCCAGACGAACTTGATGGCGGGCGATGGTACGACCACCGCCACGATTCTTGCGCGTGCAATTTATAAAAATGCTCAGAGCCATATTCAGGTCGGCTGTTCTCCGGTTGTTCTCAAGCGAGAGATTGATGAGGCTGTGGAAAAGGTTGTGGAGAACCTCAAGAGCTATGCTCGCCCCATAAAGAGCGAAGATGATGTTCTTCACATCGCCACCATCTCGGCCAACAACGATGAAAAGATCGGCCAGCTTGTTGCCATGGCCATCAACAGTGCTGGCAAAGATGGTTCAATTACGGTTGAAGAGGCTCGTTCTATCGAAACTTCACTGGACCTGGTTGAAGGCTTCAGGTTCGAGGGTGGCTATGTGTCGTCCTCATTTATAAATAACGAGCGCCGAGGCGCTGTCATATATGACGACCCTCTCATAATGGTGACAGACGAGAAGATTGAGAATGTGCAGGACATCTTGCCCGTGCTTGAGCAGGTTGCACATGAAGGCCGACCATTTATAATTGTTGCCTCTGAGATCGAGGGCCAAGCATTGGCTGCCCTCATCATGAATTCTATCCGAGGCTCCATGAAGGTAGCCGCTGTCAAGGCCCCTCGTTATGGCGAGGAGAGGAAGAATATTTTAAGGGATCTTTCTCTGTCGTGTGGGGCATCCTTCGTCTCACGCGAGACGGACCTGCGCCTTAAGGATGTTAGACTGGAGCATCTGGGCCTTGCTCGAAAGATGGATATTGTCAAGAACGAAACCACCATCATTGGTGGCAAGGGCGACCCCGATGAGATTGTTCGGAGAATCGATTCTCTCAAAATCGAGCTTGAGCAAACTGACTCGCTGTACGCTTGCGAACGCATCCAAGATCGCATCAGTCGACTGAACAGTGGGGTTGCAGTCATCCGTGTTGGGGCTGCAACCGAGATTGAAATGGTCGAGAAGAAGCACCGCATCGAAGATGCACTTGAAGCAATCCGTTCGGCACAACAAGAAGGGATTCTGGCTGGTGGTGGCGTCTCTTTGGTGAGAGCTTCCCAGCAACTCAAGCTGAAAACGAATGGAGCCCTCATAATTAAGGAGGCCATTCTGGAACCTGTCCGACAAATGGCCTATAATGCTGGCGAGAGCCCAGATGTCATTGTTGAGAAAATTCGTAAATCTAAGGGCTCTAGAGGGTGGGATTTTGCCCAGGGTAAGGTATCGGACATGCTCTTGGAAGGCGTTGTAGACCCTCTCAAAGTCACAAAGTGTGCCCTCCAAAACGCCGCTTCAGCCGCTTCTACCCTTTTAACCACCGATCACGCCATCATTGCGCTTGACAAGTCGTGACCACTAGGTTACGTTATATGTGAGGAAAAAATATGAGAGTTAACATCAGTTTTTCTGTGGACCTTGAAGAAGTTCCCAAAAGGGTGCTTCGGCTACTTGGAGAAGCAAGTGATGAACTGGAAGATACACAAGAATTCTTTGAGAACACCACAACGCACATTGGCTTGGAGAACCATATCTCTTCCATCGAGGAGATAACTAAGGTTCGTGATATTCTCGCATCAGTCGATGCACGACTAGATGACTGCATGCAGATTCTCTCTGGATATTCGAAGACATTGACCGACCTGGCAACCAAAGAGCACCAGGAACAGCAGGCACAAAACACGTCCGAGTTCTCGCCCGAGCAAGTTGCGTGGGTGGAACAAGAATTAAAAAAACTACAGGAGGCAAAGAATGAGACTACCGATCCTTTTAAAGAAAGCGGGTGATTTGGTTTATGTTCCTTCCGAGACGCTGCTCCATCGATCTGGGTCTTGCAAGAAGCTAGAATATCCGGCTCATCTGCTCGTCACAGCGGCGAGGGAAGACGAGCCCAAACACTATCGAGTTTCTTTCAGCGGTTTGGAGTGGCTCTTGAGTAAGCTTGATGCTTGTGAGCCCAAAAGAGGAGGAGGAGAATGGTGACTAAATTTGTGGAGATTGTTAAGACCAGTCGTTATGTTAGTTCGGAAGCTGATTATACGTTGAGAGAGGTATTTGTAAATCCTACTCAAGTAACGATGCTACGAGAAGATACAGTGATGAAGAACCTTTTGCGCGAGGGAAAGTTGCCTGACGAATTAGACAAGCGCATGGAGTTTACGAGAGTCTATCTCAATACCGGAGCGGATCTTTATGTGGTCGGGGCACCTCACCTCATAGAGACTAAATTAAAACAACGACAAATTTTAAAAGGGTAATATGAAAAAGCTTAGTATTAAATGTTCCTTTGAAAAAGTAGGAGAGTACACTGGGTTGGATTTTGCCAAAGGCGAAAAGACAAAGTGCGGACACTATACAGCTTGCTCATTACCCGCCAAGGGTTTCGGCAGAGTAAAGTGGGCGATTGTAGCCTATCTCAAAGTCGACTATGAGAAATATCAAGAGGAGGGCTATACCTATGAGCAGATTGTTGAGGGGTGCATAAACTTCTTGAACAAGCCACCCACAAGGAGACACCGTAAAGCGCCCTATGGTGCGCTGGAGTTCAACTATTCCAGTGTGCTTGAGGATAAGAAGTTGATTTCTGTTTGCTTCCTCGTCGATCAAAAGAAGAACAAGAATTTTTGGGGGAAGGGGCAAAGATTATAATGGATTATTATAAGTTACTGCTGACCTGTTTGTTCTTCCTTGCTGGCCAAGGCTGTGTTTGGTTCTGCTCTAGTTCCCAATTGGTGTGGGGCTGGTGGGCTGGAAAACCACTACAGGCTGCTCTTTGTTTTGGAGTGCCTGCTTCCGTAGCCTTTTGGTATGGGACAAGGTTTGGTTTTGAGGCGATGGGTGAGCTTTGGGGTCCGAGGTTTATTGGCTTCGGGATGTCCTATGTTACTTTCCCCATCCTGACCTGGTGGTTTATGAATGAAAGCATGTTCGCTCCCAAGACCATGGTTTGTGCAGGTCTATCGTTTCTGATTGTAGCTATTCAATTTTTTTGGAAAACCACTTGACCCTTTGGGCTAGGTGTTTACATTTGTGCTGACAGGGCTTCGCGCCCATAAAAGGAGAAATTTAATGTCATTTGTTCGTTACAGTCCAATTCTATCCCCGAAGCAGTGGTTGGGCCTTGATTCGTTTTTCGATGATGCTCTGGATGTCTTTGATCTTATGGACCCCATGAGTAGGCGTCCGTCATTCGTTGGACCACGCACAAACGTGGAGAATCTCAATGATAAGCACATCATTACAATGGCCACTCCCGGCCTGTCCAGGGAAGACCTTACGATTGATATCGCTGAAGGTAGCTTGACCATCTCGTTTGACCACGAGAATTCCGAGAACTCAAATTATAAGTTTCAGAATTCGTTTCAGAAGTCTTGGTCCCTTGGAGACAACCTCAATTTGGAAGAGATTACGGCTGACTATAACAATGGAGTCCTCATTATCGAGATTCCAAAATATAATAAGTCTGAGGCCGTTGCTCGACGCATTGAGATCAACTAGGGGCTTGGAGTTATAATCATTCGGGAAGGCACCCAATTGGGTGCCTTTCTTGTTTGAGGTGACTATTTATGTAAGGATCGGAGTCAGTTCATGATTACAGAAGGTTGGCAAAAGTTTTTGACAGGCATGGGAACGCGAAGTGCTGAAATTTATTATCACGTTACAGGTGAAGATGCAGCGCAAAGCATAATGGATAAGGGCATCGAAGGGTCCATGCAGGCAGGCGACCGTGACTATTCCTACGGCGAGGGTACGGGAGAAAAAAGAGTTTACTTGTTCTCGTCCCAGGACGTTGCCTATATCGCTGCCTTCTCGCGCCCCGATGCTGATATTTTGGGTGGAGCCCACCCTCCTTTTGTATTTGTAAAAGTCGATCTGTCAGCCATGAAGCCAGTTCCAGAAGTTCACGATGATATGGAGTTACCTGACTTTGATGCTTACTATGTGATTGGTGACATACCTCCCAAAGCCGTGCTGGATGTTGAGTCGGAGGATGAGGTGTCGGATAGACTAGGGGGGGAAGAAGAAACATACGATGAATATCCTATGAACGAGGAAGAAGAAAAGCTGCGCGTATTCGAGGTTCAGCTTACGGTGAAAATTCACAGAGCCGCTGGCATTGATGATACCCTCACTGATATTCGTTCTATTCCTGGGGTTACCATTGTGTCCTCTGTTGCATCTCAGAGAAGTAAGGGAGGCTTTGTTTCGACCATTAGGGTTAAATTCCATCCGTCGAAGGAGGCCATGACAGCGCAGACCTATGTTAAACAAATTCTCATTCCAGCAATCAACAGTCGCGAGATTCCTGGGTGTATCGTTATGAAATACATCCCACGCAGCTTGGAGAGACTGTAAGATGCGGCGGAATGAACACTATTTACAAATGTTAGGAGATTTCAAATGAAAATCAGTAGAAGCAGGCTTAAAGAGATTATCGGAGAGGAAGTGGCAGCTTTGGGCGAAAAGTGCCGATGATAAGCGATGATAAATACCTGGACCTGGAGCGGCAACTTGCAATAGCTCATGCGGAGATTGAAGAGTTGCGTGAAGAAAACGCATCTTTGTGGTTTATGCTCGATGAAATAAAGAAAGCTGACGAAGCGATCATGATTGAAATTATGAGTATGACCATGGGCGATATGATTCCTAAAATAGAGGCTTAACAAATGAACGATGAAAACGATCTTAAACCAAAACATCCTCCACGTCTTGCACCTCAAGGGATTCGTACATTTACAATCTTTAGAGGGCACGATGGGACAGGCGTGTCGGGCGAGGGAATTGTAATCGAGGGAACTAAATTGGCAACCGGCCAAGCTGTCGTGCATTGGCTTTATCCACCTCCCCGTGGCTCTATTGCTGTTTTTGATTCAATGGAAGACTTTCTCAAAGTTCATATCAAGCCCCACCCCGAAAATAAAACAATTCTTACTTGGGATGATGGAGAGAAAGAAGAGTTCTAAACTATTTATATTATTGGAGACTCAGTTGTATGAAAATCACAAAGAAGCAGCTTAAAAAACTTATCAAAGAAGAGGCAGCAAAAGTCAAAGAAGGGTGTGGTGATATGACCACTCCCCAAGAAGGGGCGACCCCTGAAAGTGTTGCACAGGAACTAGCAGCGGCAGGTATGGATTTGTCAGACGAGAACATCAAGCAGGCTGCTATCGAGGCAGGCGTCTTGGATGTGTCGCCAGACTTCGTTGATGCTGTGTGGGATGCCGCCGACTTTCAGCCGCGTTCGTCTTTTGGCGATCCTCATTCGATAGGAGAGCGGGCCATGAAGGTTACAAAGGATCAACTGGCACAAATTGTGAAAGAAGAGACAGTAAAGGTGCTGGAGGCTTATGAAGTCACAGACCTCATTCCCGGTGGTTTGGGCAGTTCAGATGCTGATGCGCCCCCAACTAGCAAAGAACTTCAGATGCAGAAGATATCTGAAGAGTTACAAGAGGAGCTTTTTCATAGTATTTTAGTGGGTACTAATGTGGTGCTTCCCACCGGAGAGAAGGAAGACCTCGATGGTTGGCTTGCTATTATGGGTAATATGGTTGTGACCGGAGGCATTAGCAAGGAGGAAGCTATTAGAATGGCTCGGGAGCTTGCTATTGCAGCCCAAGGTGGCATGTATACTGCCAGCGAGGGCTTCGTAGATGAGGGCTATCTTGATGATCTGGAAGACGAACCTGGAGGAGGAGCCTACACAAGCCCAGGCCCACCTAGAGGTGGGATGACTTTCCGTGAAAACCGCAGCATCAAGGAAGAGGAAGAGCTTGAAGACGCCAGCACTGCTGCGTGGAATAAGCAGTATGATGCAAATAAAATCGTTTGGGATTCTATTCGGGAATTGGCCAAGCACTACAGGGCTCTTGCTAAAAACGACGTAACCGGCTTAATGTCTAAGGTGGTTGATGAATACAAGAAGCATTTTAGGGCCGGATATCGCCCAAAGAATCAGGAGCCCCCCGCCGTTGAGGAGCTAGAGGAAAAGTTCATTGTTGCCGTTGCTTATGCATGGGCTTCGATTAACAGTAAGTAGGCTCCGTGCCACAAAGGGGTGTTAGCAATGAGCACATTTCATATATTCTGGGAAGACTTTGTAACTTTGCACGAGAAAGCTGAACCCACCCCTTTCGATAGCGAAGCCCAACAGGGATTCAAGAAGCTGCGATTCAACAACGACATCTACACAACGAAGGGTGGCATCAAAGACAAGAAGTCGGGACCACCGTTCACCGGCAAGATGCAGAGAGCAGGCACCGACAGGCTACGCTTTGAAGAGTTAACAGAGCCAGAAAGCGTGGACTTGTCTACATTTATTGTCCACGACAAGCTAGACAGAAAAGTATGGAACTCCGAAGACAAAATGGACCCAGCCGTTCGAGATCGATTGTTACAAATTGCCGAAGACTTCTACAACAGACTGAAGATTAAGGCAGAGATTCACGACATCACGCTCACAGGGTCGCTTGCGAACTATAACTGGTCGAAGTATTCCGACCTTGACGTTCACATCATCCTCGATTACGAGGATATAGATGAGAACCTTGACCTTGTACGGGAGTTATTCCAAGAGACAAAATCAAATTGGAACCGCAAGCATGACATCATGGTCAAGGGCTATGAGGTTGAATTGTATGTCCAAGATGTGAACGACCCTCACTTTTCAAGTGGGGTTTATTCCTTGCTCAATGATGAGTGGGTCGTCAAGCCACACCGGGAAGAGAAAGAAATTGATCGAGCCGCCATCCAGAAGAAGGCAGCGTCAACTATGGATATGGTCGACGACGTTCAAAGATTGTTCGACGAAGGAAAGTTTGACGAGGCCATAAAGTACGGTGAGAAAGTTAGAAATAAAATAAAGAAGTTCCGCGCCAGTGGCCTGGAGAGGGAGGGGGAACACTCCTTTGAAAACCTCGCTTTCAAAGTTCTCCGAAGGAATGATTACCTCTCGCGACTGTCCAAGCTTCGCATTGATGCCTATGACTCACAGATGTCGATGACCCAGTGAAGACTCTTGACATCTTTTTGATATAGCTGCCCTTGACGGGCTCGTGCTGCTGGGCTACATTGTAGGTATAGCTGGGAGAGAAATGTCTGTTTATCTGAGAAAGGACCAAGTAAAAGCAGGAGCCCTCTTGCGTTCCAAGAAGGACGGTTCGTTGATGCTTGTTCTCACCGACGCTGCGCTGTATCAAGGATACGTCACCGCTTACGACTTCAAGTTGGGGTCGCGTGTTCAACTGAACGCTGCCTACATCCACGCTGAACTTGTGGGAAAGTAACATGAACGAGAAAGGATGGATACACGGTGACTATGCGGTGGTTGGCGACCTAGCGCGACTCTACGACCCTAAAGGCGACCTGGTGGGCACTGGTATTGTGACTGATGCTCGCCCTCATCATGGTGGATCCTTTTACTATCGTTTATTGCGCCTCTCGTGCTTCCCAGAGTTTCTCGTGAAGGCGTCGCTTGTTCGCGTGTATCGTCCCGATTGGGATTACGAAAAGGAGATAGCTCGTCATGGGTAACCGTCGTAGAAAGCCCCCGAAAGTCGGGGACTTGATTTACATTTTGGATGTAGTAACTGGCAATCGCATCTATGGTTCTGCGGTGGATAAGCGAGGTTGCCAAGTGAAGGTCTGGTGGTTCGATACCGAAGCTCGACGACGGCATTCAAGGTGGCGGGATCGCACAGTTATAAGTGTAGTGCGGAGGAGTTGACATTTCCTTGACAACTTTTGGTTTGCCAAACTGCATGGATGTGTTACATTGCTTATACAGAAAGGAGAGACTGAATATGAGAAACTCACAGGCAAAAGCAGTTTGTGTCAATGGTGTATGGCGTGTGGTATACAGCGCCACCGGTAAGGTAGAGCGTTGCCATAACCGAGCGACTGCTCAATTCCTTGAACGGAAGTTCAACCAACAACAGGCAAAGAGGAAGCCTCATGGCATATCTAAGGAAAAATGATATTGTAATTATTTCGAATCGAGACAGCGACTCCATCCATGCTCGTGTGGTGGACGTGCGCTTCCGTCGTTTCCGACGTAGCGTCGAGGAGATAAAGAAGTCGAAGAACAAGTCTCGTTGGAAGTCAGTTCCATACGCAGTCTGCGAAGCATTCATTGGTGTGCGCGCTGGCACCGAGTTCTTGATTCCTGGCTACAAGCTGAAGAACATCGAGAAGAACGGCGAGAAGCTTCTGGTTCTGCGTGACAAGTACGTCGCAGAGTTCGGAGGCCCGTGGGTCAAGAAGGTTATCGAGGAGAGTCACAACAAGAGGAGTGCGTCATGAAGTTGGGTGATATGGTAACGCTTTCAACCGCAGCGCTTAAACGTGAGACACTGTGGCTTTGGGCGGATAAGCTTCGGGATGGGGGTTCTTGTTCTAAGTTGCTTGGTGTGGTCACAGAAATAAAACCTGATTCTACCATTGGGTTCCCCGGCAAAAAGCAAGACGTATTCGTCATTCATTGGATATCGGGGGATGCTCCCAAGCATCGTGAGGGGGATAGCCTGCCATACTCTTGGATGGCGCATCGTCATGCAAATCAATTTTATCGTCGCGACCTAAAATTTGTTAGCAGGCGCAAGCCCAAGCAAAAGTGAGTTTGTAACTTTTGGATACTACCTACTTGTGGGGGAAAGAACATGTTACCCAACTGGATTATTGAGAAAGAACGAGAAGAAAGAGAAGAAAATGACAAGACAGCCCGACGCCGACTACATGCTCCCTCTCCACTGCCTCCGCGCCCAAGGGAGGGGATTCCTCACGACTCCCGTAAAGATGAGCGAGGCTCCACAGAGGTCGATTACACTCTTTAACATCTTTTTGACATTCTGCCCTTGACAAGACAGCCCGTCCATGCTACATTGTGTGCAAATGGGAGAAATGTGGACAACTACCGTAATCTTGACCAAATGACCGTAGCTGCGGTCAACTGGGCACATGCTCTCGTGATATGTGCTATAACCTTGATGGCCCTTGTGGCCTGTGGAGCAGTATGATGACTTCTTATGAAGCAGTCGGCATTGCAGAGGGCTTCGTTGAAGCCAAAGACGAAGAACAAGCCGTAGAGGCTTGGCAATACCTTATCGACACAGGAATGGCTTGGACGCTACAAGGCTGGTTCGGAAGGCAAGCAGAGGCTCTCATCGAGAACGGCATTTGCCACAGGAAGTCAAATGCATAAAGGGACGATAGAGCACCAAGGCAGAAAGTTTGGACCCCTCCCTAACCTGGAAGGTCCATTTCGTATGCGCTCCGGTTGGGTGGGCTATTATGACTCATACCAGGGGCGTTACTACGACCGCTTGACGGATACTTACTTAGACCGAGACGACAAACGAACCACGTAAAGAAAACAGGGGTGAGATATGGGAAAAGTAACTTTTTCTAACGACTTCAAGGAAGCCTACGACCTTCTTATACAAGAGTATGGGAAAGCCATCACTGCCGTGGACCAAGAGTATGAGAGCCTGATTGATAATCTCGCTTCTTCAGAGGGAGATCGGCTATGTGGCGAAGTGTTTCCTGATTTGAATATTGGTGACCGGGTTTGGTGCCCCTATTATAAGCGTATGGGAGAAGTGTTCGCTGTTTCTCCTAACATCGTGACAGCATCGGATGACTATTATGCAGACAGGTGCGGGGTAGGTCAATATGTCTCCGATGTCGACGATATCAGTTTTGGATGGAATTATAAAGTTAGGACCGACCCTTCCCCAAAGAGGGGGAATGTTATTGAGTTCGATGCGGTTGCAGCATGGTACGAGGAAGGTACGTGGTGTTGTTCACCACGGTCAAACCGGTGGTAAAATAGGAGGGTTACGCCCATGGATTTACTTTTATATGAGATGTCCATCGGGTGATGGGCTAGGCTACTAAACTATTGGAGGTGTTCAATGTCGCCAGAGAACACCATGCTCTGACTCCTCCTTATGAGGGGCAGGCTAAAGCCGCGCACAGTGGCAGTCGACAGGTGGATAGCGGAGGAACGCGGCGAAGACAGCGACCCCTAGCCCATTTTCCCGCCCTTAAACACTTGATATTTTTTTGACAATCTTGAGGTCGACAAGCCTCGCGAGCGTGTTACATTATAGGGGTAGAAAGCACAAAGTGTGCTAACCTTACTTTTCCATTTTGGATAATGGTGCAGAGAAGAGAGGAGCAAAGAATGAAAGTAGGTGATCTGGTAAGGCTCAAGACAGTCGCTGGGCATCCTTTGGGCATCCTTTTAAGGGAAGATCCCCGCCCAGCTTTTCGACGAGACAAGGTATGGCACGTATTTGTAACTTCACCAGATCCGTCTCGACTGGTTCTTCCTTATCCGCATCGAAGTCAGACTACTTTCCCCTTTCGAGAGTCAGCATTGGAGGTGGTCAGTGAACGTAGATGAGTTGGAGAAAACATGAAAAAGATTCTTAGAAGCAAACGACCGATTGAGATCGAGACACCTGGTGCCACGATATGTTATCCTGCTGGCACTGTCATGCAGACCAAGGCTGACGACAGGCTCAACGATGATGGCCTGCATATCTGTTGGGGTCACGGGGAGTATGTCACTATCGAGCGTGATGCTTTCGAGGTTCTCACCATCCATACCAAAACCATCAAGGTGGAGACGATTGTTGGCGAGGATGGCGAGTTCATCGAGACACGGGTGGTCGGATGAAACTCCGACCACCCAATTTGTAACTTTGAAGAGCCAGATTCCTTGACATCTTTTTGACAACTTCGACTGGATATCTTGTGTTAGCGTGTTACATTGTCTATACAAACAAGAGAGGTGCGAATGTTTGATGTCTATGAAGGTGATGAGAGCGAGTGCGAGTATGAAAATGAAGAAGATGCATTTCCTGATGGCTATCCCGATGAGCTAATCCCTCTGCACGCCTTTATGTAGGAGAGACTGTAATGACCGACGACCTTCAGTTTGAGACAATGCCTGTAGATGCTGCTTACGCGAAGTCGCTGTTTGCCATAGCGGAATGGATTGAAGAGGAAGGGCTTGAGTGTTCCTTTGTCGACATTCTTATCTGGTGGGCACGCAGCCTACCGGCAGACTCATAATTTATAACTCTTGGAGAAGAGCCGATGAAAGTTGGAAACCTCGTGAGGCACAAGGATAAGCTTGGGCCACAAGGATTAGGCAAAGTCACCAACGTGGACACCTACAGTGTCCGCGTGTGTTGGCTGAAGTCAGAACGCAGTGCTGTTTATCACAGGAACATCTTGATGGTGGTGAAAGAAGGACCAAAACGATGAAGGTCGGCACCCTGGTGAGGCTGTTGAGCGCAGTCGGGCCACGATGGCCGGATTCATGGCCCGATAAGAACTACGAGAGGCTGTCAGATGAAAATTGGAACACTGGTACAGCGGCGAACATGGCATGTCGCTAAACGCACAGATGGAGATGAGTTCACTGTGTTGCCTGGGGTGGGCATCACTCTCACAGAATCAAAAAATGGATTTGGAGTGCGCGTCTTTTGGTTTGGTGGACCCTATAAGGGTCGGGACACTCACGCACTCGCAGAACTTATAAAGGTAGGAAGCAATGATGAGGAAACATTTTCAGAAGATCGCAGCCATTGTCTCAACCATCGAGGACGAGAGGGTTCGTAAAGCAACTGCACTATCGTTTGCGCGCTGGTGTATGGACGAGAATCGTAATTTCAGAATGGATTTGTTCCTAAAGGCTTGTGAGCCAAGTGGAGGTGAGCAATGAGTCGTAGAGAAGAGAATTCCCTGCTAGTCTATGTGGTCGCACTATTTGTAATATTGCCGTTGCGGCTTGCGTTCAACACCTTGGTTGTCTATGCTGCATGGGGAGTGCTGGCGTGGACGGGTGCGATTGCTTCTGCCCCCGTTCTGTGGCATGCCTTTGGTGGCGGGTTTGTGTTGTGGCTGGCACGTAGCGTGGTGGCTTGGGGCGAAGAAGGAGGTTGATAATGGGAAGTAGCACCACGATAGAGAAAGCTGTAGTTGCTGGCATCATCGCAATAATGGGTCTTGTGATTGCGGGCACAGTCCAAGTGATGATATTCGAGCACAATAATCCGTGCATGGAGCATGAAGAGACTGGACGCCAGATTTGTAACTCTACCTGCACAGGCCAGCCCGGCGATTCCTATCGTCATTGTTGGGAAACGTGCCACCCCGAAAAGGTGTGTGTGTCGCGCCAGATGGCAGACGGAACTATTCAAGAGAAATATTAATAGCTGACACATTCTTGACATTTGACCCTTGACAGTCATATCCCCCCCATGCTATGTTGCTAGGCAAGGAGACAGGATTGAAGCACTTCATCGTGAGCCCTAAAAAGAAGGATGTTTCCTCCGAGGACATCGACCTCATCTTCGGCCCCTTGGACGGCACCGAGGAAATTGTAACTTTAGAATCTGATGACCTCGCTGCCATGGCGTCCGATGCTGGTGTCTTTCACTCTAAGAACGAAGCAAGGCGCAATGGTCTTGAGGGTCCATGTCCATCGGGCATCTGGTTGTTCGGGACCAAGAAGAAAAGGTTCTGGGTTTGGAACCCCAATTCACCTACTGGGAAAGTGACCGTCAAAGTTGCCTTCGACAAGACAAGTCGTTGGTTCTCGTGTTAGAAACTCATTCGAGGGGATAAGAAAAAATGGCTTTCAATGGTATGACTTACGAAGAAGTGGTGGCATTGCTCCACCTGGAGCCAGGTGAACTCCGCATGATGGGGATGTTCGTTGAGTACGGCGACAAGTGGGTTGAGATGCGTGACCTTAGTGAACACGGCGAGGACTGTGTGGGGATGCTGGTCATGGAAGGGCTGGTCGAGCGCCGCCGAATCTCCAGCATGAGTGGGGGCGAATGGCTCAACCAGTGGCGCATAACAGATGCGGGTGCTGAATTTGTAACTTTGGAAATGTCCGGTGAAACGCCGAGGAGAAATGATGCTTAACGTCTCTTACGAAGGGATGAGATTCTGTATTCTGGTGCTTTACGGTTTGGGTCTGGGCAACCTGTTGTGGGGGTCGTGGAACGACGCCTGGATGATTCTGGTGCTGGCGTTGCTGTTCAGCATCGACCTTCAGCTTGGTCAATTGGTGAAAAGATGAAGCCTCCCCACTTCAGGTTCAAGAAGAATGACCTGGTACGCTACGTTGGGCGAGATAAGGCTGGAGCACCTCCACCTGACTCGCTTGGTTCAGTGGTTCGGTGTGAGTGCTTCGATTATGGCCAAGGAAGGAAACTTATAAAGGTGCTCGTGGTCTGGATTAAGGGCGAGCTACTGGGCAAGACGCATGCCTTCATGGAGCGCGACCTGGCAGTGGTGAAATAGTGGGCACCAAGTACAAGGTGGGCGACCTGGTGGAGTGGTGTGGCTTCCTGACGGATGGTGAAGGTAAGTTTGGCGTGATCGTCGGCCTTCATTGTAACAATATGGCGTCTGCGCCGGTACGGTCACATGGAAGTGTAGTGGGGCGCTGGGATGACTCCCCACAGGTTGAAGTGTACTGGTTGGCAGACCGGTGCTCGTCTTACGAGAGCTTGACGGCAGCGCGCTGGCTCCGGGTCTTGACTTCCTCTTGACATTTAGAGGTTGCGCCCACCCCCACGCTGGGCTACATTGTAGTTGTAGAAAGGAGAGATAGAATGACCATCGAGATTCCGAGAAGCAACAGGTATTGGATTGAAGCTATCAATGGGGCGGCGACAGATGCAGATGTTCTGGACGCACTCAGGAAAGCTCACGAGTGGCTCTACAGCGGTCGAGTAGACCGGGCTTACCTGAAGGACTTTCAGGAGATTCATGGGGCAACCCGCCATCGCATCAAGGAAGCGCTCCAGCGAATGTATCCTGCAAGGGGAGAGACAGATGGAAGTTGAATTAACCAAAGTAGAAATTGCCCTTCTAAGAGAGGGTCTTGGCTGCCTCGTCAACGAGGGGCATGAAGATGCTTGTCGTGATGCCGAGGGGCGTCTAATTCCCGAAGAGGTCTTCTGGAACCTTTGCGAGAGGCTGGCTGAAGTTGCGGAATCTGGGTCTTCACACTCTCTTGACATTTAGAGGTTGCGCCCACCCCCACACTGGGCTACATTGTAGTTGTAGAAAGGAGAACTTCCACATGGCTCGAATCACCCTTGGCGACCGTCTCTCAATTCTTGCGAACAGCGAGCACTTGAATACACGCGACCGCAAGTTCGCTGGCGACCTCCTCTCACACTACAAGAGGAAGAAGTGCCTGACCGCTGGTCGTCGCGTCTGGGTTGACCGACTGGAAGCGAAGGTCGTGGCTGAAGAGAAGCTCGTTGCCGCTGGGCTTCCACCTGTGCCTCCTGAATTTGTAACTTGTTTGGAGCGCATCGAAGCTGCCGAGGGGAAGGACTCCTGGGCTTTCAAGTTCCTCAGCGACATAATCTGGAAGAGCCAGCGCGGTCATGAACACGCCTTCTCTCCCAGTCAGGAGCATCATCGCAACCAGTTGTTGGCGAAGTACAGTGACGAGGCGATGGTCGAGGCAGGTCGGTGGGCCAGCGATTACAACAAGAGCCACAAGGCTCAAGCCAAGGCTCTCGCCAACTACTACCGCACCAACAAGCTCCCCTACTGGAAGGATATGGTGCGTGGTATCCTCGACGTGGAAGGTTACGTTCCTTCACGCGAAGCCTACACCAAGATGTCCAACAACAAGTACGCCCAGCGCACCTTGTCGGAGTTGGCCAGAGAGCCTACATTCAGTGTGCGCGCATCGGTCCAGCTTCGTCAGAACCAGACCACCCGTAGCCTCTTTCGCTCCCACCTCAACAAGAAGGGGTTCGTCCTCCAGGTCGGCCAGATTAAGAGTGCTGTTCGAGGTGGGCGAGTCTACACCGTCCTGTTCGTTGGCAACCCTCGCCCCGTCGAGGTCGAAGAACGCTACCTCAAGGTGCTCCGATGAAGGGTGCGCTCCAGGTTGGGAGCCTCGTGCGTCATGTGGGGTTGGGCGAACTGGGTGTCGTGACAGGACGACTTTCTGAATTTCTTTTTAGGGTGTATTGGCTTTCGCCACGAGACGAGTGCTGGTGGTCTGAAGAGCCTGCGTGCGATATTGAGAAGGTGGGCAGCGCATTTGTAACTTTGCCCCCAGGATTATAAATGTCAAGCATTTGTAAACTCAGAGTTAGTTTCCTCGACAAGCCTTCCCGCTGGGTTACATTGTAGGTGTAAGAAAGAAGAACCTTGGAACTGTTGAGTAGGAGTCGAAATGTCGTGGAACGGAACAGTCACTTGTGGATATTGCTACGGAAGTGGCCACAACAAGCGCGGCTGCGCTAAGCTCAAGAAGGACATGGCCGAGAGGAGGGAGGCACGGGGCGAGGATGACTGGAAGGTCCAGAACTACGATGCGCACCGCAAGTACACGTCACGCACAGGTGAGACGCGCTCCTGCACTTACTGTGATACCGTGGGCCACAACCGGCGCACCTGTGTACCCTTGAAAGAGGACATTGCTATCCTTGTTGACCGCAATCGTCGGTATCGTGCCGTGCTCCTCGACTACCTCCGCACCTCCGGGTTGGGAGTTGGGTCCATCCTGTCCAGCAGCCGGAATGGTGTAGACACGACTCTCCACCTCGTTGTGGGGATTAACTGGGAGAGTGCATCTTACATGAGTCGTAACGACTACGGCGCTGGCCGTGTCCTACGGACTCGCCAGATGGCGAACTTGGCACGGGGCGAGTATCTGCTCGCCATCCCGCGCTCCGAGCACCCGATTCACACTGAAATGGCAGCGAGTTACAGCCAGACGGTTGTGTGCAGCCCCAAGGGTGGCGACAAGCTTTCCCCACCGGAAGGGTGGCTCGATGCCGTCGTAGATGTTGACTACAAGGCGCTGATGAAGGAGACGACCCACTGGAAGTTCCAGAACGGCTACTCTGGAATCTGAAGTGTCAAGAGAGTGTCAGTAAGTTAGTAACTTTCTGGCGCTCGCCCCCCTGCCAGGTTACATTGTAAATGTAAGAAGAGACAGTTGAACCCACCTACCCACACGGAGACTTAAATGTCCACCATCGATTTCAAGACCTTCACCACCGTCGCCCCCGCAGTCATGGGCCAGAAGCTGCCCGTCATGATTCGCGGGCGACACGGCATCGGCAAGTCCGAGGTCGTCTACCAGTGCGCCCTGGCGCTCTCCATGCCCGTCGTTGAGCGACGTGCGAGCCAGATGACCGAGGGTGACCTCATCGGTATGCCTGACGCAGAGGCACACGTCACCGCACACGGCAACAGGGTGACCTCGTGGAACGCCCCTGACTGGGTTATCGAGTGCTGCGAGAACGCTCGCGTCCTCTTCCTCGACGAAGTGGACCGTGCGACTCCAGAGGTCCGTCAGGGCATCATGGAGTTGACCGACTCCCGTAAGATTTACGGGCGTCACTTGCACCCCGACACCCTCATCGTTGCAGCAGTCAACGGTGGCGAGGCTTGTGCTTCGCAGTACCAGGTCGGTGAGCTTGACCCTGCCGAGCTTGACCGCTGGTGGGTACGTGACGTGGAGCCGACCATCGAGGACTGGCTCACTTGGGGCAAGGACAACGTGGACCCCTTCGTCTGGGACTTCATCAACAACAACCATGCTCACCTGGAGCACTCCGACGAGTACGAGCCCAACAAGGTCTACCCCAGCCGTCGTAGCTGGAAGCGCCTGTCTGACACCCTCGTGTCGGCTGGCATCACCGGCTCTGGCGACCCTCGCACACAGCTTCAGATGCTCTTCGACCTCTCCGAGGGGTTCGTTGGGTTCGAGGCAGCCGTCGCACTGCGCGACTTCGCCCAGAACTGGGACCGTCAGGTTACCGTTGAGGACATCCTCGACCACGGCAAGGTCGCCAAGACCTCCGACTTTGGTGTCATCGAGCACGTCGCACTGGTCGAGAAGATGAACGCCTCCGAGGTGTTCCACGCGGTGCTCACCGACGCCCAGATCACCAACCTCGCGGACTACTTTGTAACTATGCCGTCCGAGCCCGCAATGCGACTGTGGGAAGTCCTGGGCATGCCAGCGTGCGAGGACAAGAACGTCATGGCACTTCACCAGTCCACCACGTCAGGAGGGGCATCGGTCGCTGACCACTTGACCCTCATGCTGACCGGTGAACTGGGCTAGTCGCAGCCTTGGGTGGGGTCGTTGGTGAGTGGGCACCAGCGGCCTCGCCCTTTGTAACTTTTTCTTTTAGCTTTTCTCGCGGGAATTTTTCCCCAACCCAACCCAACCCAGCAGCCCAGCCACCGGAGCTTCTCTCAATGCATCTAGACTATGCCGACATCCTCATGCTCATCATCGTGATTGCATATCCAGCCGTCTCGGTATTAACACTTTCTTGACACGCTAGGGGGTGCGCCAAGGGTGCCCCTGGGTTACATTATAGATGTAGAAAGGAGAATTTCACATGACCAGCCCCGCTTTCGACCTCAACCAGCACACCGCACGCCTCCTCCTCGACGAGCCCTTCTTCGCGGCCCTTTCGCGGCGCATGGACAAGCGCGTGATGACCAGCATCCCGACTGCTGGTGTGCGCCTGAACGAGGACACCGCACGCTACGAGTTGCTCTACAACCCGCAGTGGTTCATCGACTGCATGGCGCGTCGTCGGGCCTTGGGTTTCGAGGGCGAAGAAGTTTATAAGTGGGTCAAGGGAACCCTGGTCCACGAGTTCATGCACATCTGCTTTGGGCACGTCGATGGTCGCTTGCCAGAGGACGGCATGTCGATGGACTGGAACGTCGCAGGCGACCTCGCAATCAACACGCACCTCATGGGTCGCGATGGCGACCACCAGTTGCCACCAGAGTGCTGCTTCCCAGGCGAAGGTCCGTTCGCAGAGTTCCCTGCTGGCCTGTCCGCAGAGGCGTACTACAAGATGATTCGCGACCAGAAGCAGGACGAAGGCGAAGAGGGCGAAGACGACCAGCCAAGCCAGGGTGACCAAGGCGAAGGTGAGGGCTCTGGTGGCTCTGGTGAGGGCTCTGACGAGCCTTCTGAAGGCTCCGAGGGTCAAGGTGAGGGTGAGGGCGAGGGCGAAGGTGAGGGCTCTGGAGAGGGCTCTGGTGGCTCTGGTGAGGGCTCTTTTGACGACCACAGTGGGTGGGGTGGCGAAGGCAACGAGCAGGCACGAGAGATTGCACGCGAGCGCATGAAAGAAGATATCCGTGCTGCTGCCGAGGAGGCCGACAAGAGCAACAGTTGGGGCAGCGTGCCTTCGTCCTGCCGTCGTGAGATTCGGGAGATGGTCCGCACTTTCGTCGACTGGCGTTCAGTGATGCGGTACTTCGTCCGCACGACCGTCAAGGCCGACAAGCGTTCCACGGTGCGTCGTCTCAACAGGCGCTACCCGTTCATCCACAGTGGCAAGAAGGTCACCAGGTTCGCACGCATCGCAGTGTCCATCGACCAGTCCGGTTCGGTGTCCGACTCGATGCTCGCAGCGTTCTACAGCGAGTTGAACAAGCTTTCTAAGTTGGTCGAGTTCACTGTTGTCCCCTTCGACGACCAGGTGTTCAAGGATGGCATCCACGTCTGGAAGAAAGGCCAGCGCAACGAGAAGACCCGCTACTGCTGCGGTGGCACCAACTTCGATGCACCCACCACGTATGTCAACGAGCAGGGCTTCGACGGGCACATTGTGCTCACCGACATGTACGCACCCAAGCCGGTGCGCAGCCGTTGTCCTCGCATCTGGATGACCGACCGTGACGGTGCCTCGCAGCCTTACTTCAAGACCAACGAGCGCGTCATTGCAATCGAGGACCGAGCATGAAGGTCGGTTCGCTGGTTCACAAAGGCTTCGATGGCAGTGTAATTTCAGACAGTGACTGGCTGAGGATGGTGGGCTATGGTGTGGTGGTGGAGGTGAGCACTTCACTAGGTTTCGAGGCAGTAAGGGTTCACTGGACCAGGCCGAACTCAAGAAAGCACTTCGCCGAGACTAAGGGCTGGTATCGCTGCAATGTCCTTAGAGAGGTGAAGTGATGAAGGTCGGTTCACTGGTCTGGTATGTTACGCAGCCTTGGCCAGCCCCCAGAGAGCGTCGGCTTGCAATCGTGACAGCCATCTATAATGGTGGGAGCGCAGGCGACATGTATGCCGTCCTATCGACAGATGGCGTGAAGAGGTTGTGCTTGGTTGCGGACCTGGAGTTGGCAACATCACCGAGGCCACAAGGAATCCCATTTATAACTTCAGCGCTCGACACCACAATCGAGAAAGGGTCCGAGGCCAATGATAAATAATCTTAAGGCAGGCGACCTGGTATGGTATCGCGGACGCTGCATCCGTGAAGACGACATCTGGGTGCGTGTCACACACGAGAAGCGAGTGCTTGGCCTCCTCATAGAGAAGGATACCAGTGTTCTCTCTCATGGCGGGAAAACCTGGAGGGTTCTTCCTATTGGTTCCCAGAAGATAGAAAAAGTTCTCATTTACAGTATAAAAGAGAAAGCCAATGTCAGATGAGGTAGACTACGACCTTGGTGATATATATTGGAGCAAAGGCCCCAAGTTCCACTATGGCCCAACCGAAAAGCACATCTATGAAGTGGGCAGCCTTGTATATAGCACTGGGTATGACGCATATGTTTTGGTATTGAAGCGCACCTTCGCGATGAGGGAACACGGAGGATATTGTCGCGAGGCCAATAAGATTATGTTTCAGATGCGTCCGCACTATGAAGTGCTGGTCAATGGCACAACCAAGACGATATGCCAGTCTCGTTTAACCAAGGTGAAAGACAATGGATAAGTTCACAACAGGCGACCTTGTATGGGTGTCCTGTTCCAGAAGCGCACTGGACCGGGGGCGCTTGGGCATCATCTTGGGGGGGCACGGGCATTGGCGGCTGAAGGTCTGGACTGTGTTTATCGATGGTCATCATGAAAGCCATCATGAGGTGTATATACGCAAGGCCAATACCAATGACTGACTTCACAACAGGTGAACTGGTCTACGTCTGGAGAACGCCCTATTGGCGTCTGGTAATTGTCGTTGGCCCTGTTGCTGACACTTACACCCGCTGGATGGTGCTGGTGGACGGCGAATGTTTAAACTACAGCAGGATGAGCATGCACAAGCCAGAGAACTTCAAGGTGGAGCGTATACCTAAGTGGTCCCTGGGCCTCTTCGAGTCTGAATACAGGTGAATGGCTCAAGACGAGGAATAACAACTGGATTCAGTGAGCAATTCTCCACATGTGGTTCATTGTGGTTCAGAGTGGGTCAAAGTGGGATAAGGCTTGACCAATTAGTAAACTTTAGAGGTATCGAGTTAGGCAATGTATAGAGCAAAGGGAAAAGGTGAAAGGTTGGGGGGTATCAAGTCGATATTTGGCCAAAAGTCAAGGCTCAATCCGCCCTGCTGGCGTTTCCTGCCCTGGTTAAGCCAATGAAGGCTGGTTCACTGGTCAGGCTCGGCTGCCCATGGCGGAGACGGAGGCGGGTAGCGTTGGGTGTTGTAATTGAGGTAGGGTGCAATGCCAGTCCGTTCCATAGCCGTGTGCGGGTCTATTGGCCGAACAGGGATGTACAGTGGTTCCTTATTGAGGACTTAGAAGAGGTGGTGTCATGAAGGTTGGTTCACTGGTTAAGTATCGGCATCAGGATGACTGGTTAACCCATGAGGGCTTCGCTATTGTGATTGAGGTCTGCCCAGCCCGTAGTGCGCCTCTGGGTGAGATGGGGCAGCAGGGGCGTGCAAGGGTCCATTGGCTTCGTGTCCCGCCGCAACCGTCCTGGTCGCGGAGACAATGGCTCAACGCGGGAGATCTGAAGGTGGTGGCATGAAGGTTGGTTCACTGGTCAGATCTACATGGTGGCTGATGATGAGCGTGAGCGGTTTGGGTGTTGTAATTAAGACCCGTGGCGATCCTGCTCGGCGTCAGGCTCAGGTCTATTGGCTAAGCGGAGAGGCACAGTGGCTCTTTATCGAGGACTTAGAAGAGGTGCTATCATGAAGGTTGGTTCACTGGTTAAGTATCGCCCTCTGTATCGAGCTTCCGGCCCTGGTATTGTGATTGAGGTATCTTTTCACCGTGCAAAGGTTCATTGGCTCCGCAAGCACCCCGTGCAAGAGAGCCAGAGGCAATGGCTCTTCGTCAAAGACCTGGTGGTGCTATCATGAAGGTTGGTTCACTGGTCAGGCTCAGCATCACGAGGCCGAAGTGGGAACCGTCGAGGATGGGTGTTGTAATTGAGCTAAATGGGTGGGGCCTCGGGTGGGGCCTCACCGAGCCAGGCTTCTCGCGGGTGCGAGTCTATTGGTTTAACGGGGTTGTGCAGCGGCTGCTTGTTGGGGATTTAGAAGAGGTGGTGGCATGAAGGTTGGTTCACTGGTGTACTTCGACGACTGCGGCGAGTCGCTGGGCTATGGTGTGGTGGTTCAGATGGACAGCAGCCGGTACAGCAATGGAGTAAAGGTTCACTGGTTCGGGAGGGAAGCGAGGGCGTGCGCACTCAATGGGGATTCCTGGTTTCCTGCCGATTGGCTTACGGAGGTGATGACATGAAGGTTGGTACACTGGTGTACCATCCAGAGCGTAAGGTATATGGGATTGTGATTGAGACAATGGAAGAGGTCATTGGGCGTCTGTGGGTTAAGAGCCGCTGGTTCGATGCCACAGCGCTGCGTCGTGGTGTGCCGTCCATGTGGGTTCGTGCAGACTCGCTTGTCCATGTGGGGGAGGCAGGAACATTGCCGAGGCCATAAGAAAAAAGTTTATGTATCCTCCACAACACAAGGGGATACAGCATAGGCACAAGCAATACAAAGGACAATACAAATGGGAGCAACCATCACCATGGTCCAGCCCCTACTAGGTTGTGGAGTGGGGTATGTGTTTGCCTTAGCAGTAGTAAGACTAGCAGCACACACAGCAAGAGACAGTGAGCAAAAGACAATACAAACTGACGGTTTGCATTGAACTATAAGCGTGGCCCCCCTACCCCCCTACCCCCCCACCGGAATGTATGTACCATGCAAATGGGGGGGTCTAGGCCAGCCCAGGTACACTCGTTATATCGCCAGGTAATTTTCTAGATTTGGGTTGTCTTGTATCGCCCTATGGGTTATATTGTTATATAGAAAGGGAGGGAGATAACCAATGACTGAGGAAACCAGAGAGAAGCTCGCAGAGCTAGAGCACGATCAATGGGCGCACTGGACGAAGTACATGCTAGATGTGCTGCGGCCAGTGATCGGCCTTGGGTTCTATGAAGCGAGAGGGTGCGGCCTGGAGGACGAGGCCGACATAGTCAAGGCGCGAAAGGCCCTCGCCCGTTGGAAGCGTCAGATTGAGACGCCCTACGCCGACCTTACCGAGAAAGAAAAGGCGTCTGACAGAGAGTGGGCAGACAAGGTGTTGAAGGTCTTTGAAGCCGCATCGGAGGCACCAAATGACTCCTGAAGAGATCAAGATAGCCCGCGCCTTTGTGGCGTGTGGGCAGTGGGTGTGGATGCCTGGGATGCTGACTGACTGCGGTTATCGTCTCGTCCGCAGAGAGCGGGGGGCCATGAGTGGCATGTGGCGGATTACGCAGCACGCTCCCGAGCGTCACTTAGATTGCGTCGATGTCGCTCGACATGGCTTCATCCCCGACATCACCGACCCATGCACAAAGGGGGGCATCTTGCAGGTGATGGCGAATGCACACGGCGTAAGCATAAATGATGTGCATGTGTTGCGTACGACTGGGCGTGTGTGGTCAGTATGGATCTTCCGCCCCGACGACTCGTCTTATCGGGTGGCCACCCACCTACCGAGCAGAGTCGAGGCTCTCCTACACGCACTCCAAGCCGCACCGGAGGTGCCCAATGACAAATGAAGAACTAGAGATTGCACGCGCCTTTGTGGCGTGTGGGCGGTGGCGCTGGATGCCGGGGATGATGAGCGAGGGCTGGCGGCTGACGTGCGTGTCGCTGCATGACGGGGCTTGGTCTGCGACCTCGACACTTGCGCACCGGGAGTATCACTATCCGACGCTACCCGACCTCAACGACCCCTGCACGCTGGGTGGGATCTTGCGGTTGGTCCAGGACGCGGGAGGGATGATCCACAAGCTCTCGATCCTCCCCATGGGTTGCCATTTGGTCGT
>Ga0208299_1000549_pt1 | contig 34181 bp, 50 predicted proteins | sample 15_taG_FD_184089 | JGI IMG/M metagenome (GOLD analysis project Ga0208299, IMG submission 184089) | Marine viral communities from the Subarctic Pacific Ocean - 15_ETSP_OMZ_AT15312 metaG (SPAdes) (version 2) | ecosystem: Environmental > Aquatic > Marine > Oceanic | place: Pacific Ocean | collected...
CTTTGCTGAACAATGCCTAAAGAAAGCTCTACAGCCTCGCCATAGATTCCTTTTATTTCGTGAAATTGACGCTGAACAGAAGCGCTTTCCATTGCACCAAGCGATGCTCTGAATATATCTTTAAAGCCATGCTCCATAACCATCTTTGGAATATCGCCAATTGCAGTAATCCCTGCACCGCCAAGATAATTCAAAGAAGCATACTCTTTTAAGAACTGCACAGCTTTTGCAGACAGGCTTGTTGGATTATCAAGCGTGGATGCCGTTACACGCCTATAAAGAATTGTAAGGTTTTGCCTTAACTCATTAACATCCTCTAACTTCATGCCATTAGAAAGCAAATCACCAGTAAGCTCGTCTGCTAGCTCGTCGTAATTTTGCTTAAACATATTCGCAAAGTCAATTTTGCTTCCCATTCTGGTGTTATATGTCCGAATTACCTCACGGACATTTGTATTTATAAAGTCAACAACCTCAGAGTTTGGGATGGCAATAGCTCTGCTTGGGAACTTAATGCTTTTAGATGTCGGAATGTCAGAAGGAACGTCATCGCTAAGTATAGAGCGAATAACTGAATCAACGTATTTATCTTGAGCCTCCAAATCACCTGTTAAATCTGCTTTTTCATGCAGACCAGTCTTATTATTGTACTTTACTCCAAACGGATTTTGCCTGATCCAGTTTGTAAGTATTGTTCTGAATGTCTGAGAGCCTTTTTCATCTAATTCTATAGCTCTGTGATCCCACATACGCATAAAGTAGGGTTCTTTTTTGCCCATAGGCCGAATGTCGCCGCTTGTTACATATGCTAAACTGTTTTCAAGCTCTGCTAGGTCTTCCCTATTTCTTATTATTTGGGCGCTCCAATATTCTTCTGCGTCTTTATATCCGTTTTCTTTTGCTCTTTGCAGCCTATCCTCGGCATGATCTATTTTGCTTTGTTTTTGGATTATTCTTGATTGTAAAAAATTACTTGAGCCAATTACACCTGCCCCTGTTGCCTCATTTCTCATTCGGTCAAAGTATTTTTGAAACAACTCTGCGGCTTCTTTCTCTTTAGCCGTCAAGTTTTCGCCAGTAATATGTTTTATAAGCGCTCTTTCAGCCCACTTGTCTAAACTTACACTTGAGCGCGTTGCCTTGCGAACAAGATTTGGCGCAATGCGTGGAGCGTCAGTTGCCTCCTTCCAGATTCGAGTAAGCTCTGACTCAAACTGAATAACGTCTGCTCTTCTAAGTTGGTTTTTTATGTGAACACTTGGCGGCAGAGTCATGCCTAGTTTTTGCCCTGCGTAAAGCAAAGAACTATCACCTGCTAAAAGCAATGAGGATTTCTTAAATCTATTTATGGCTTGCTTAAGCTCTGGTGAAGCGTTCTCAGGCAACTTAAATCGAGCAATTGTTTTTATTGGCGTTGGTAAAATGTCTAGCTTATCAAGAAAACTTGCAGCAAGACTATAAGGGTCTTCTGAAACGGTAAGACCTTCATCTAACCGCCTCTTGTTCATTTCATCAATAACAATATCTCTTTCTTTAGTTGTCTTATTTAAACTGGAAACTAAGCCATCTAATGTTTCAGACCCCAACACAGGATGAACCCCGTCCTCCACTTCTGCAATTGTTTTTGCAATTCCGTGAATCCTTTGGGTCATATTCTGGACTTCTGCTGTTAGCTCTTGATCGCCAAAGCTTTTAAACGGCCTTTCCATTTTTGCGCCAGAAGCCAATCTTGCTTGAAGCTCTCCAAATTTTTCCATTTCGAGAATAGTTAAAGAGTGATCTTGTATTCGGCGGTGTGCATCAGTCATTGCACCGTTGAACATACCTTTGCCTTTTGCGATGCCAAACCCAAGGCCGCTTCCTAATACCGCAGAAGCGCCAATATAAGCCGCACCCTCGCGCCAATCGTAATCAGGCATACTTGAGTACCGAATAGCCTCTTCCCCTGCTGCAATAGCCGCTGCAGTGCCTCCAAGGTTTATTGCTTGCTTTGCAGCAGTAACGCCTCTTGCAAACCTAAAAACTGGAATAGCAGCAAGAGGGTCAAGAAGACCTGCGGCAAGCGTCTGGCCTACAGAAGCCTTGCTCGTCACGCCTCTATCTGCTTGCTTTTTTAAATAAAGCTCCTTCTTTACATCAAACTCTGCTTTTGTGGCAGCAAGCATAAGGTCTTCTTCAATTGGCTTATAGAAAGGTTCTACCACACGATCAAACTCTTCTCTTTCAGCCCATCTATTATAAAGCCCATTTGAAACAACAGGGTCTTTCCAATAAGAAATGTTACTGTAAACAGAATTTGTAAGCGTAGGGTTAAAGAATGAAGTTCGCTGACCAGTAACGGGCGTTAGAATATATGGTTCTGCCATTATTTTTCCCCATCCAACATTTTCTGGATTTCATCTAAAATAAAGTCAGGAACTTCATCAACACTTTTATAGCCAAGAAGCTTTCTGTAAGCGTCAACTCTAGTTATATAATCTTTAGCAAGCTCATTTGACTTTGGCCCATAACCTGTGTCGTATTTTTTCTGTGTTCTGATCCAATTTAACGTTCTACTTTTTACTTGAGACAGCCTATTTTTTTGTGTGTAAGTAAGGCCATTATCGTCGCCCTCTGTTACAAGGTCTATAAGCGTATCACCTAATGATTTTGTTTCGGTTTTTACTCCCGAAAGGTCTTGCAATTTGCTTATAAGAGCTTGCTCATTTGCAGTTCCAACGCTTTTTACAGCATTTTTGTAATTTTCTTCGCCAAATTCAGTTATTAACTGTTGCTCCAATTGACCTAGATTTGTTTCTTCGGCCCCAGACTCAGTATATACTTCTGGCTGTTCTTCAACTCCATAAAACTGTTGCTCAAGGTTAGTAAGTTCAGCCTCGAAAGATGCTTTCAAATCATTAAGGCCAAAAGCAGAGCCAACAACTTCGTCAACACTTCCATCCTGCCTCATTCTAAACACCATCCATATAGGATTTGCAGCATCGCTAGATGGGTGAGCGCCAACAAAAGCACGATCAACCTGATCTAACTCAGCCAAGTGATTCGTTAGATTGCCAAACAAATCCTTTGTTGTTTGAATCGGATATATGTCTGGGTCGTGCCTCATTTGAGTCACAGTAACTTTTGAGTTTGGATAATATTTTACAAGCCTTTCTTGGCCTATATTTAAAATATTAATGTTTTGGAGCTTTTGCGCTATAAACCTATCAAACTTTGGCTTGTCATCCGCACTAAGATAATCAGTCCAATGAAGAGCCGAAAACTCACTGCCACCAGTAAAGATCGAATAAGCATTAGGGTCTTCCACAAAACCTGTTTCATAAATGCCCTTAACAATTTTTTTCCAATTATTGCCCCCGATTTGATTTGCTATAACCGCAGCCTCAATAACAGGAGTAATGCTAGGAATTAATTGAGATGGAATACTTGCGGCTAATGCCAAAGAAGTAGCATCTTCAAAATTAGTCATGCCTTTAAACTGTTCTTTAGTTAAATTTTGGGCAATTAAAACTTCATTTATAAACCTGCCAACACCACCTTGATAAGATGCTGACACCAAATCAGCCATTGAGAACACTTTGAGCTTGGCTATATCTTCTTGGCTTAGATCGCTATCAATACCCAAATATGCAGGTTTAACTTTTAGCCTTCCATCTTGAAGAAAAAAGAACTCTTCCCTTAAGTGCATAGCAAAGTTTTCTGCCTGTTGGTCATTTAACTGACCATCAAGAAGGCTTCTTGCAGAATCCACAATAAGCATATTAGGAAAATACGGATTGCCCTTAGAGTAAGTTAAGAAATTGCCTATGCCTTTAATTTCTGAAATCTGTTCACTTGACATTGTGTATAAATCAGGAAAGTCACTTGGATTAAGGCCAAGCATTTCAGCAGCAGTGTTTGTAATACCCCTTGGGTCTTTTAATTGTTCAGAAGTAAATGGTGTTTTAGCGTCAATTTTAGCCTCTAACTCAGTTTTTGTACGCGCTTTTTGTGCTGAATCAATATCTGCACTTTCGTTTGAGGCAAGACCTGAAAGAACAGATGTAATTTGTTTATTATTAAAACGAACAGGAGTACCTTTAATGTTTAATTGAGCTTTATTTACAGCGTCAGCAATTAGCTTTTCTTCTTGTGTAAGCTCTACTGTAACATCCCCTAGAAAAAAACTTTCTAACCTTTGTAAAGATTCTACTTTTTCGCTTGGATTTTGAGAAAGACCCCCTAATGTTTTTCTCAATTGAGAGTCAGCATAATCATCAACAATTTTTTGCGCCTGTGAGGTTAATACATCTATACTAGCCCCAACCGCATCCCCCTCCCTTACTAAAGCTTTCCCAACATCTTTAAATTTTACACCAGAGCCAGCTCGACCTACAAGGCCTGACGCAAATTCTTTAAAACCTTCTAAATCATCTTCATTTTGTTTAGCGGTTATTGCGTTTGAAATTTCTTTCCAAGCGCTTTGATACTCAGTCCCAATTAACTTTTCTGAGCGAAATGTTTCTTTAAACTTCTCTGCAATTGCTTTTGCATCACTTAACGATGTTGTGTTCAGCTTTATACTTTGCAAAGTAGATGTCTGAAGCCGATCCATAGCCAACGAAAGTGCAGCTTTTCTATCTTGCTGTACAGTTGTGGCTATTTTTTTCCGACCAGTTAAAAAATCCTTAAATGGAGTTGGGTTCTCCATCATAAGGTCAAAATACAGATTAGCGTGTTCTTTTGGCAGTATGCTAAAAAGAACTTTTGGGTCTTTAATCCCATCAATTAGAAAAGAAATCTGCTCTTTATTTAATACAGTATGGCTAACACCGCCTTTTGCTGGTCCTTTTTTTGGCTTTCTAGGCAAAGAAAGCAATTGAGACATAAGACCTGCGGCAAGCTGTTCTTTCTGCTTTATTACTGCCGTCTTTAGTTTGCCAAAAGCTTCAGCGCCAATGTCAGCCTGATAATAAGCAGCTTCATCAAGCAGAGTATCCATCTGCGCCATAATGCTTTTTACTTCTATTGGAGTAAAATTTCTGCCCTTAATGTAAGCTTCGGCTGATGTGTCTTCAAATATTTGAGTGTTATCGAAAACTTGCTGCTTAAGGTCAGCGACAAAAGCTTTTTGTTCCTCGGCTATCCGCGCTTGCTCAATTCTTCTTTGTTCGGCAAACACTGCGCCAACATTTGAAGCCGCGCTAAATTCTGTATTCAGATCAGCAGAAAGAGAAACAAAGTCTGCTTGTGTAAAGTCATCAGAGAGCAGCATAACTTGCTTTAGCGCGTGTTGAGCTTTTTGTGGCAGTATATCCATTATTGCCTTGCTGCCGCCTACTTGAAGGTAGGTTTGTATCATGCCCGAAAACTCTGCGACTTCTGGCTGCTTTAGTATAGTTGAGATTCTTCCTTTAAGGAAAGCTGTTTTTGCCGCTTTAAACTCTTCTATAGACTTGTTGTTAGTCGCAATCCCTAGCGTTTTGAAGTCTTCAAACTGTGTGCCAACTGCGGTTTGTGTTTGGTAAAACTCATGAAAGTCACCATCGCCACTTGCACCTGAGTTATAAGCCGACTCATAGAAGTCATTTAAAAGCCGAGAGTAAGCAAGTCTTGTTTCTTCTTGCATTTTTTGGATTTGCAAAACTTCAAGTTGGCTTTCGCCTCTGGTTCTTGCTGATGCTCCTGCGTCAACAATGACTTGTTTGTAATAGCCAGACGCATCTTGCCCAATACCTTCTAGGTAAGCATTGAGGGTCTGCTCAAATAACTCTGGAGCATTGTCTTCAACAGAAACCTTTTGTGCAATCTCATTGGCTTTTGCTGATATTTGATCGCTTACAGATGTTTGGAAGCGTTGAAGAAGAACTCTCTCAAAAGCGTTTTTCCGAAACTCCCCCATGTGATCTGCTTGTTGAGAGGCAATTGGTTTTTTGGTATCTGGGTCAAAGGAGAGTATTTCATTAATTCCAAGCTCTGCTGCTTGTAGCTCACCTGACTCAATAGCTTTGTTTTTTTCAAACTCAAAAGCTCTGGCTCTCATTTTGGCGGCTGACTCTTTTACAGCCTGACCAATTTCTTGCCCTGCAACTGGAACTCTGGTAACGCCAATGGGCGCAATCCCAAATCTTTTTTGTTGTCTTACAATAGCCATTATTGAGTCTTCTTCCAATCAAAGTAGGCTTCACCACCAGTCGTTGCAGCTTCCATCATTGAAGCATAGAGGCTTTCTCGACCTTTTCTCATTGTGGCTGCACCCTGTTGTTTCATAGCAAGCTGATTTATTCTTGCCATAATTGCTACATCTGAAATGTCACTCCCAACAACTGCTTTATCAGCCCTTTTTTGAGCTAACGCAGATGGATCAGATACATCACGACCAAATTTACTATACAAAGCGTCTGCACTTTTAACCGCGCTTTTAAATGCGCCTATCGCTGCTGTGCGCGTTTGTATCCCTTGCGCATTTGCAAGTTGAGATTCAGTGCCAATATTAAACGTTTGAAGCTTTGCTGTTTGATAAGCGCCTATCCCTTGGATTAAAGCACCTCCAGCTTGCATTAAGCCTAATGCTAATTGAGCGCTCATATTATTAACTCCGCGATTATTCCATTGACCTGCATAGTAAGCGGGTCATCTTGTTCAATTGTAACCTGTGGGTCACGACTATAACCCAGAGAGCGAAACTCTTTTTTACCAGTAAATCCAGAGGCCATCGTTGGCGTTCTGCTGTTTACCTTAACTGAGTTTGCGTTCTTTAAGTCTAAAACAATGTTGGTAATTCCTCTCGCACTGCCAGTTGCAGGGCCATTGCTTACAGCAACATCAACAGGATTTGTTATTATTTTAGCTGTGTACTTCTTGCCTACATAGGCGTGAGTGTAACTTGATGCCGAGTGCGCAGACAAATCAACCTGATTGCTTCCATTTACAGTAAAAGCTCCAAGCGAATATTGCGTGGAGTCTTTAATAGCAATTACATCAACAGAATCGCCAGAAGAATATACAGCGCTTACATCAACAACATTAGTTGATATTGCACCATACAACCAGAAATCCAAACCAACCTCAGTATCAAACTCACAAAGCTTTAAGTTACCATCTGAATCATAGACATTAGCAAACAAGCGATCCTCAATGCTGCAAACCGATCCAAATGTGCCATTGGCTACTACCCTAGTCCATGATGCTCTCTTCTCTGCTCTGTTTGAGGAAAACAAAGCAAGGTCGCCATTGTTAAGAGTTAAGGCAGCGTATGAATCTGGAAGGCCAAAGCCGCTATGAACAACGGCTAAATACTTTGGGTTATCTATTAAGTGAGAGGCAATTGTTGAGATAGCTGTAGCTGTATAGGCTTCCTCTGTGTCGGTGTAGATATACTCCCGAATAATCCTACCATTATTCTGCACAAAGATTGTTGCGCCGTCTATTGACGTAGGCTCAACGTGTTCGACCCCATATGGTGTCTGCTTTCTTATCTGTGCGTTGGTCGGCGTAATGGCTTGATTAAGGTAAGTTGGAATATAAAGCTCATTAGATGCAGTGAAGACTTGCAAGTCTCTGTTTGAAACAAGATACCTTATTTCATTAACATCACCTGTTGCAGCTACCATAGAGATAGAATCTGTATCTGCTGCATCGCCTACGTCAAAGTTAAAGAACTCGCCAATCTGTGACATCCAAATATTATCTGGCTCTGCTATTGTGCCGCCAAAGCAAAGGCGGTTTTCATGGAACTCTACCGCCGCAGGATAGCCCCTCTTAGCTGACCAAGCTTGCTCATCCCAATCTGCTCTAGGCGCATGGGTTACAACAGTTACCTGACCACCGCCATCTTCAGCAGAGGAAGCAGCGCCACCCGCAGTAAAGGTAAATGTGTTTTCGTCGATAATGCCGCTTACAGTTCTAGCCCCGTTTAAGTTGCCAGTATTAATACCGCCAGTTGCTGAAGCCCCAGAAAAAGTAATGGATTCACTACCTGAGAAGCCGTGATTTATCATAGTAACTTCTACAGTTGTGCTTCCGTCAATAGTGCGAAATGGATTTAAAACGGACAGGCGAGTTGACAGTTCATCTACAACATTACCTGTTGCCTGAGTTGCAGACTGAACACTGGTTATTGTAATCTCATTGCCGCTATATCTAACCACTACGCCGACATGCAGAGAGTCAGCGTAGTTGCCACCAGACTGACTGCCTGTTGTATCCCAATATGCAGCGCTTGTTGTTAAGGTTATCCCTGTTCCAGTTGTAGCGCTAGGATCAAGCGTTACGCCATGACCTTGGAACTTGGAGTAAGGTTGGAACGTATCGCTGTTATCTGCCCTTTGGTCAAAGCTATATGTAGAAACTTCAAACGCAGTAAGGCTTGTTCGCGTCAACATCCTTGGCGCAAAGAGTGGATGGCAGATAAACATAACATCACCATACTGCGATGTAGTGTATTCTTTTAAATAATCTTGATCGAAGGGAAGCGCTGCGCTACTTGTGTCCGCTGTTATAGTAGAAACAAGACTTACTGTACCATCTGTTAGAAGGCGAAAGCATCTTACTTTCTGGTGTTCTACCGAAATAATGTATTCTTCGTTTTCATCAAAAACAAATGGGAACAAATGCGATTGTTCTTTTGCAGGATTGTTTAAGCTATAGTCGTAGATAAACTTTAGGCCATAACGCTTTTTGACAGACCCCTCTGCCATAACAACCATGTTCTGTAGACTTTGTGCTGACGCATTGTAGACGGCAGTGTCAGTTCTCATAATAAGAGAGTCACTTACTTCGCCATACTGAAAGCTGCTAATTGGTATTCTGATCTTTTGCATTAGCTGCGCCTTTCAGTAATAAACCTCGAAGTGTTTAGTTTGCGCGTTGTTTGTTGCTGAGAGTCAATGTTTCTAGCTTTCATAAACAATGAAGCTGCTTTCTGCTCCATCAAGCCAGCTAACTGCGCATCCCTAGCTATTGAGATTGCAAACGATGCAGCAAGCAAAAACTGAATTGGCGTTGTAAAGTAAGAAGGCCAGTTGGATTCAGCTTCACGCTCAACATAGTCTAAGACTACAGTATCTGTTGAAGTTGCATCACAGAATATTTTGTTCCCATAAATATCGTATTTAATAGCAGTATCGTTAATCGTTACGCCTATTACGGTAATGCAGGAGGCAGGTATGTGATAAGCGGCATCAAACTTACCTTTAGGGGCTGTTGTTAATCTTGTGAGATTGGATTGTGTAGTCGCGAAACGCCACCGAAAAGAAGCAAACGATGTACGAACAATGTCTTCATAAAGAGCGTTTGCAACTTTTGCCTCTACTGTATCAGCCGTAAAATCAGTAATGGCATCTGCGCCAATAAGATATAAGGCGTTGGTTGCAACTTCTATTGCGGAATCTGCTACTCTTGGCATGGCAGTATGGGGGCCGAAGCCCCCACCCCTTAGTTGTTATCTAAGACTTCAAAGACGCCATCATCGTCAATAACGACAGCCCCCATTGACATCATAGATGTTGCAAGGTGAGAGACCTTCTCTGGGACATAGTTAATCTCAGTTTGGACATCAGCATTAATGCCAAGCCCAACAGCCGAAGTATGGTAGGCAAAGTTCTTGCCCCCTGCTACTGCTGAGGTTGAGAAAATCTTAAAGCCCAAGAACTCTTTCATTGTCATGCCACCTGCAAACGGTAGGTTTTGAGGCCCAACGTAATCTGAGGAGGCAAATTCAGTGATTGAGAACAGATCAGCAAATCCCGCAGGAGACATTGCTAGATAGCGCTGCCCATCTTCTGGGACATCTTCTGATCCGAATGTCTCAAAGAGAGTAAGCAAGTCTGCTTTTACAAGCGCACCACCTGTATCAGCGACCTGAGTGCTATTAGCACCCGCGTCTAGTGCGGCAATGATAAGCTCATCAGTCTTACGACCAAGCGCAGCAGCAGCAGACTTTGTTACAGCTTGGCGCTCGTTGATGTTGATTTTCAACTCATCTAGTTTATCAATGTACTCTGGAGCATACCAGTCAGCCATAGTGACTTCGACGGTTGAGTGCGCCAGTTCCATTGCGGTTATGTTGGCATTACGAGATTTCGTAGTTGCCGCGCCTTTTCCGATTACTTGGAAACGAGCAGTTGAACCTGTGACATTTGTAGACCGACAAGTGTTCCGTAGTTTAGAACCCATACGTTGGTAATCTAAATGCACTTCGGCTTCAAACTGCTTGATAAAGGCATTGTCAATTGTATTAGCCATTTTTACAGTCCTTGTTTGAAGTTGCAGTTTACAACGGGTGTCCACTCTCGCACTTCAATAAGGGTATCCTTTCGGGCCTTTCAGTGCATTATGGGCCGTAATGAGCTATCGTAAACATTCTTTTTGTTCGGATTGCAACGCACAAATTCAACATACTTGTTTTCTCCGACCACTGAAGTGCCGACAGGTTCAAAGCCAAGCCAAGCTGCCCACTGCAATATCCCCTCATAATCGGCTAGGATAGTCATGGTCATGTTGGGCTGAGTCTTGTCAAAGAAGTTAACCAACATCCTTGATCCACGCGCTAGCATAGTGAAGTTTTCTTTTATTTTATTTGAGAACATGCAGAACATTTGAGGAAAGTCTTGATCTTCAGTAAAGAACAGACCTCCAACAGCTATAAAGCTTTCGCCTTCTCGCCTTACAAGATAGCACTCGGATGTTTCGTACATCTCAATGATGGCTTGCTCAACGTCAGTGTGACCTAAGATGGCAAGCTCTCTTTTATTTTCCCTACTCAAGTTGGCAACAACTTCATCAACATGACGTAAGGTAAAGGGGGTCATATAATAACGCCCCCTTTTTAAAATCTTAACCTCTTCTTGAGTAAAGGGCTTGGTATCCTTCGGTGACTTGCTTGATGAAGTGAGGGTCGCGGTCTTTATGATATCTTGGGTCACTCATCATCTCCCTTAGATCGGCCTCACTTTGACCTGCTGTTGATTGCGCTTCTGCTGCAAATGAACCGTCCTTCATTGCTTCCATTATTGTTTCAAGCGCAAGGATTCCTTCGTAGCTTTCACACATGCGCTCTACGGCAGGGATTGCTTCAGTAGGAAAGAACTTATCGGCAAACATAGATGCCGCTTGTATACGGTCATTTGCATTTTCACCTAGCTTTGCGGCTTCGCCCTCAAGGTCTGGCTGTGCGTTTCCTACAGCTTGGGAGTACATTTCAATGCCTTTATTAAACTCTTCCTGAGAAAACCCATTTTCAAAAGAATGTTCAGCCCACCACTGTAAAAGCTCATTGTCTACAGCAGACTCTTGGTCAACGCTTTCTGGCAGTTGATAATCACCTGCTGACTCTGGCCTCTCGCTAAAGGCTTCGGTCTGAATCTCTTCGATGATCTTAGATCGAATGTCTTCATCTTTTGTGCCAAGCTTTGACTCTAGCTCCTTATACGCTTTAGCTAAGTCCTCACCTGTGCTGTATTTTTCGGGCAACCACTCTGGTCGTTGTGGTTGGCTGTCTTCTGCTACAACGAAATCACGCTCTTCTGTAGGCGCTTCTACGGCTGTTGCTTCGGCTACTGTCTCGTTCATTTGTTCTTACTCCTGTGCGAATGTGAGATACGTTGCTCAATAAGGCCAACGAGATAACGTTGACCTTCTATATGTCGCAACTCTTCTGTAGTCACATTAGGCCCATTAACCATTTCGATTGTAATGGAGCGCAGATAACGCAGGACTTCCTGTCCTGTGGGCGAACTAAATACATGGGCGATATTGTGGCTTACCTCCACATCTTTAGCAGAGGGTCTTTGTATTCCGTCTATCCCAATATTAACCTTGTTCGGCAACCATCTGTCCCTGTTGCTGTTGCTGCTGCGCCATTTGCTGCGCTAATGCAGCTATTTGTTTACGCTGTTCTTCATCACGAATCAAGCTTTCTGGTACACCAAACTTTTTAGACAGGTGAATTGCAGTCTGCTCACCATCAATTAGAAGCTGCAACATCTCAGGGCCAAACGTCCCACCAACTAATTCTAGGAATCTTGCTACGCTAGAAATGTCTTGGTTTGCTTGTGCTTGGGCTAATGGGGATACAGATCGAACCTTAACCTCTCTGCCATTAACTGTTGGCACTTCAATGCGACCCTGCTTCTTAAGAATATAGATCACACGCTGCAATACTGGCTGAACTAGCTCTGCTTGCAATCTGCCGAAAGCTGCGCCCATTCTGCGAGACAGGTCTGCCATACGCTCTGCGACTTCTGTTGCAGTTGCGGGTGTGGTGTCAGGCTTGCCGAGCATATCATTGTATAAAGCTTGTTTAATGTTGTGACGCATATCGCTAAGAACAAGCTGCGCAACATCAAACTTACCTGCTGCTTGGATAGGCTGAAGGCCAGTTGACCCCATAGCTTTCGGTATGATTGTGCCGGGCACTAAGTTTATCGTGTCAGGGTTGATTACACCGTCATCTTCCATCTGATATATGCCAGAGATCGACATCTGCGCGTTCTCAAGTATCAACTGAATGGTAAGGTTGGTTGTCTTGATTGAAGACAGGGCATTAAGTAGTGGCCCTCGCCCATATACTTCACCTGCGCACTTTCCCCAACGAAAGCAAACAAATGGATTAGAACCCAGACCGCTTAATTCCTTCGTATATAAGCAGGTGCTTGTTGTCAGGCAGATAGCGTAATGGAGATAGGAGTATTCGTTCTTTTTGGAGTAGTCTCTACAAACAATCTCAAGAACGGTAGTCTCTTGCTCTTTGCCCATCATGGCTTGCACCTTTGGGCTAAACTTGCCCTTCGGGTACATTAGCTCAAGATGATCGAACTTAACCTTCTTGCGCTCACGATAAACGTGGTCAATCTGTCCATTAGGACCATTCTCAAGAATTATATGCGGAAGTGGTATAGCCGAGAAGTTAATAGGATTAACTGCATCGCCTTCTTCTACGCAAAGAATACCAGTGCCAACTGCTAAATCCATGAAAGATTCATGCACTTCTTGGCTAAAGTTTGAGTTTTGCAAAACCTCAAAAACATATTCAGTTACTTCATCTAGCTGATTGTCTACGGCTTCTCTTTCGCTCTTGGGTACTTCACTCCCTGCCATAAGGTCAGCCCATCGCGCAAAGTTAGGAACTATACCAGACTGTAGACGGCTAGCAAATTCTTGAACTCCAACTACAGCCGTCTCGTCAAAGATTTTTTCATCTCTGCGCTGCCCTGCCTCTTCGTAATAGAATGATTCTCGTTGAGGCAACGCATACTCATAGCACTCTTCAAAAAGCGGAACCCATTTATCCCTTAAGGCTTTAGCCTTGTTGTACTTTTCGATGTACTTTTTTGCAATTGGATCATCAGCCATTAGCTAAACCTACCTAAAAATCCTTGACCAGCTGCTCTCATAAGCGATCTGCGACCTGCGCCACCGCGCATACCACCTCGGCGTTCAGTGCCTGACTCAATAGCTTCTTGGATGTCTTCGCGCTTTTGAGTAGCAGATACTTCTTTTACTTTTTGCTCCGCTGCATCTGCCTCAACGCGCTGTTCAGCAGCAACTTTCTTCTCTTCTTTTGAAGGCCCAAAACACATAACGCGCTCCTTTATTTTTTACATTCGTAACCATAGAACAAGATAAATCACAATGCACAAACTACATTCTTGCCCAAAACCCCTGCTTTTTAGTGCGTGACTGCTTAGAAAAGACATCAAAGCTACGCCTTGCAACAGATACCTTTGCAGGTTTTTGTGTATTCATAAGCGCTCGACCCTCACCTGCACCCAAGAAAAGATACTGTGCAGCATCGTGAACGTGGCTAAACATATTCTTGTCTGGCTTGTCTGCGTACCTTTCGCCAGAAACTTCCATGCGCTTGTACGCATAGCCGCCCTCAAAGCCTTTGATTAGCTGTGGGCATCTGCGATCAATTAATAAAGCAGGTTTACCTTCGACCATCTTAGTCAATTGGGAGGAGACTGACTCAAGCCGAAGGTCAACGGAGTTGGAAGGCGCAGGGAACGCCCTCAAACCTGCTCCGCGCAAGATGTGAAATGGAGTAGATTCATCAGTCTGTGCGCGGAAATCACCTGCGGGGTCGCCATAGATTATTACTTCCGACGCTGCCGCAAACCTTATAGCTAGCTCGTTTCTAAGAACTTCGGCAAAACGCACGATGCCCATGTCTACGGCCACAATTTCGGATTGAATAAACCATCGCCCTCGAACCTTTTGTCCAAGCACTGCCGCAGGGGTCAAGCCAAAGTCCACGCCAACATATACTGGAGAATTTGCAGCTACTGGTATTTCTTCTTTTGCTATGTGCACTTCTGCTGCAAACATCGGATAGACAGGTTTTCCATCTTGGATGTGGCCCAGACGATTCATCACATACACATCTATCCATGATTTAGTCTTACCCCTTATCAAATTGGAATAATAACTCTTGAGCATGTTCTTGGTGTTTTCAGCCTTAGGATTTGGCTCGTAGTCTTCTATCTCGCCCTCTTCACCCTTCTTCTCAACCATACCGCAGGGTTGGGTATAGAAAGACCAGTTGTCTGGCTTAACCAACATCTTAGCTTGCTCACGCGGTATATGATCTGGCACTGGAACTTCACCTGCCATAATCGGCCACCAGTGATCTTCTTCGGGTGCGTTGGTATCGGCAATGACACCAGTCCAAGTAGGGCCGCCATCACGCATAGAAGGAAAACGCCCAACACGCATAGTGCAAGCGTCAATAATGCTCTTGGCAATTTCTCTAGCTTCATTAATCCAAACGCCAGTCAGTTCTAAGGATAGCAATTTCTTCACATCTTCGGGGCGGTCTAAGGCTAAGAAGATAACCTCAAGGTCAATGTCGCCCTTCTTAATGTGATGCGTATATGGCACTGACCAAGTGAACTTGCCCCAGTCTGATTCTGGAAACCAGTCAAGCCATGTCTTGATGGTGGTAGTTCTAAGTTGAGGATTGGTATTACGAATGATTGCCCATCGGCTTTTGCGGATTCCGTCTGGCCCTTTGCCCTGTTGGATTGCGCGGCGAAACACTTCTACACAACAGCCAACGGATTTGCCAGAACCGACTGGCCCTCTTACGCCACGAAAGAATGTATCGTCTTTCATAAATCCCTTGAGGACTTCCCCATCGGGTTTGTATTTGAAGTCTATCATCTAAGCCCTTTGTCCACTCCAGAGCGAATCATATTTTCAACCACCTCTGGGGCAATGCTATCAATCAGCTTATCGCACTCATGGTCGGTAACAAAGTGATGCCCATGCTTTGCAATGACGCTTGATAGATGAACCTTGCGAACAATGCCGCGAAGCATATCACGGTCTTGTTGAGTAATTGTAGAAGTAAAGCTCACTTCTTTTTCTTTTTCTTTTTAGGCGCAGCTTTCGATTCATCAATGTCAGGCGTAGAAGGATTGTCAGCCTTGTACGACCCCTTGGCTGTTCTTGCCTTCACTGGCTCTGGCCCTTCAACCAAACGCTTGCTATCAGCCATGCGCGTCTTGCCAGTATAATGAATCCCTGCAATCGTATGGGTTTCGCCAGTCCAAAGTTCGTTAGTGTGTGCAATATAAAAAGCCATGATTCCTCCCTATGGTATTTTATCCCTGTCAGCCTCTTGCTGCTTTGCGTCAGACTTAAACATCTGCCGTTCCATTTTTTTTATTCGCTGTAGCAAAGAATGGTGACGAGCAGTTATAGTTCTTTGACCAAGCTTCCTCGCTTCTTCCATGTTGTCTTCAAACTTCTTGCCTTTAAAGTACCTCGCAAAAAGCCGCTTGGCTTTATAAGGGTATTTACCTTTAAGTTCATTCTCAATAGCGTCAGCCGCATCAGTCAAAACGGTATAGCGGTAATTAAAACGATCTTCTGGCTTTTGTGGATTAGGCATCAGTATTTACTCTTTAGCGCTGTAAGCATTGAAGACTGCATCGCGCCGCCGCTTGGCTTTGGAACATCCTTCATCTTAGGCTTGCTTCTTTTAATCTTGCTTTGAAGCAAAGAAGGAAGAGGGCCATAGTCAATCTTCATTTCCTTATAGTAGTCTTCTGCGCTTTTACCACCGCCACACATAACTAAGCCTTTCCTGCTTTAGCGTTCCTTTTAATAGACCGATTAGCCGCCCTAGCTATAGAGCGCAAATTCTTAGAAGAGTTGTCTTGCGGATTGCCATTCTTGTGGTCTACATCCTTGCCATCATTCCGCTTGGCCTTGCCAGACTTCTCCAACTTGTAACGAGCCTTCTTCCTTGCCCTGTTAGCCGCCATCCGTTTAGGCGACTTGTCGTACTTGCCCTCGCCAGACATAGAATAATCGCGGACATAATTCTTACCACTTGGCACTACATCTGCCTCTTCTTAGCCATAGATAGCAAAGACTGATCTTTGAGAGGCTTGCTAGGAGAGTACATACCGCCGCCGCCTTTGCCGCTTGATTTCTTAACCACTTTGCCGCCTAGCTTCTTAAGCTTAAGCTTCAAGGACTTTATTTGATCCCTTGCGTGCCTAGCTGCCGATTGCTGCTCAAATGGAGAAACAACATCAAAACCTGCTTCAAGCTTATCTAGGAAGGATTCATGGCTGGAAATTTGCTGTTGAATCTCATTGCGCTTGCGACGAACAACAGCAGCACGATTTAATTTCTTACTCATCTTTTTTCTTCCTTAAGTATCCACCACTCTTGAGAGCAGCCTTGGCGACAGTCATGTCAGCCCTCTCTGGCTGCTTCTCTGGGGTACGATCAAATCTACTCATGTCAGAACCTTATGCAGATAAAAATATTTTTGACAATGCACAAATTAGCCCACATTCGTGGGCAAGCTCTGAAGGGAAATAATGTGAGTGGTAGACCCCCTTACAGTTTTCAACCGCAACTTTTCCCCCACCCCCCTACCTAAGCCCAAGCATTGCAGGTCGTTTTCTGGCAAACGCAGCGAAGATCAACCAAGGTCAATAGATACACGTATGTCTCCTGCCACCTGCACTTGAGAACGGTCAATAGGTTTATACCCTGCACGATCCAGCAAATCCTTACTGGCTTCCAACTGGACATACTCAGACTTAGCCCCTGTTGCTAGCCTTCTAATAGTTCCAGCTGCTAGGGTAGCACTCATTCCAAATTCTTCATTCATCCTCTGCATCAGGTACTGCTGCACATGGGGCAACTTCATAGTCTTGGTAGCAGTCACTCTTCCAGACTCGCCCTTACTGTATCCTGCTAGCTCTGCGGCTTGAGCCAATGTGCATCCCTTTGCTACAATGGTGTCTACCAAAGCGGTCTGTTTATCGGTTAGCTTTCGGGTCACTGGAATCATATGAAAATCCTTTCTTCTATGCTGATGACACGCACATAACTAACTGTTGCTGTCTGTGTTTGCTAGATGGTGCAAGCATCATAAAGAAAGATTCATTGTATATCTCATTCGCTTGCCCCCCTCTCCCTCTCTCCCCCCACGATAGCACTATTCCTTAATGCGCTGTCAATAGTGACGTAACGTAACCTTGCCAATTACGTGGGGTCACACCTTGCCAAAAGCATTGACGTAATTTGGGGCAATTTTGCATTTAATTGTGCTTCGCTCTCTTCTTTGCAAAACCGCGCTACTCATCAAAGACAGAGCCACAAGTGTCTCTGCGGCCTGTGGGCCGTGAGTATCGCATTGGCCTAGTGAGGATAGGCGATACGCTATTCACAGTTCATTGCCTGATGCAGTGTACAAGAATGATTGTCCCAATCATGTCACTCCGTTAGCTCTTCCGAGAGACAAGCTTGTTAAGCTTGACCAAATGACCTTTAAAAAGATCAAACAAACAAGAAAAAGAATACTGAATTTTCTTGCGAAAATACTCTAATAAAAAGATTTGGCTAAGACGCCAAAGTCGGGGGTTGCAGAACCGTCATAAAGCAACGGCTTGCCAAGATCAACCAGATTGGCGGCCTTCATACATTCTTAGTGTTCCGTCTGCTATCCCTCATGTTGTGCTTCTTGGCTTGTCTTGGCGTGTGTGAGTCGGGCAGACGGTGGCGTATGAACCTTCCGCAAATCAGGTTGATCTTGGAAGCTGCGTTTTAGTTGTGCTGCGCCCTGTTTAGTGGCAACGCTTGCGCGTTGCTGTGCAGCCAAGTCCGATGCTTTAAGACGAACCTGCGGCCACCCCCGACTTTGGGTCAAGCCAAATCGAAGAAAAACAGCAACCGATCTAGATAAAGGAGTTAAGATCATGGCTAAATTGAATGTAGAAACGCACAACGCAGACGGCAGCACCAACGTTGCCTCAGATGAAATGGTCATCAACACGGACGTACAACGCCGCATCGGACTAGAAGCTTGCGAAGCTTTGACAATGTGCTTTGCAGGTGGCGACGAATACCAAGGGCGCAACATCGCAACCCAACTTTGCCGCATGGTGGATTTCATGTTGCCCTATCAGCAAGACCAACTAAGCACCTTTGAAGCTGACAAGGTTGTACTTGCGGAGAACCCCAACAAAGCAAACTACGACGAAGAGATGGAAGAACTGCAACGCAAGATCGACGAGAAAGCGATTAACGTAAATCAACTCCTGCTACTGCGCGACATCACCCGCAAAAGCTTTGCCACCACGCAAGGCTTTAAATATATCCCGAAAGAAACAGGCGGGCGAAAGCCAACAGGCGTAGCGGCAACCGCAGCTTTCTTAGCAAAGCGCAAGTAACAACAACAAGGGGCAGCGCAAGTTGCCCCCTCACTTTCTTTTCTCAAAATGGTGTCGATATGAAAAACCCAAACAACATGACAAAAAAAGAACTGCTGCAGCTAGTCAAAGACTTGCTTGAGCAAAACGCTGAACTTGTTTGCGTCCCCGAGTTCATCCGCGACAGACGGCAACTTCACAGCTTCATCATTGATGCGTTTAAAAACGACGATTACGAGGAAACGCAAATCATCCTTGATGGGATCAACCAAGGAACACAGGTTCGGCGCTTGATGCAGCAAAACGCAGCCGCAGCACTTGAAGCCAAGAGGTTCCACTGGTCATAACAACAGGGGGCGGCGCAAGCTGCCCCAAAATCGCCAAAATGTGTGCCATGCTATTCCTCATTCTTCGGGCATGGTCACTTGCGGTCACAACCGCCAAAATGAATCTCGCTTTATTCCGATCAAAGATCGGGCGAGATAAGAACATAAACCACCCAGAACAACAGACTGGAGAAACAGCAACCAACCACCGCAGAACGCAAGCCTCAAAAAAAATAAGGTATGGGGACACAAGCGGGACTATTTACTACGGTGAGTTTTACTTGTGGAAGGTGTGGAAGGTTTTGATGGGTAAGTAAAAGACGATTTACTTACCAAATCAAAAGCGTCCGAGTAATTAGTATACTGATCTTAAACTAAAGAACAGTATACAACCACAAGTAAAGTGTCCGGTTATTTATATAAGGAGACAAAGTGACGTAACGTCACAATAGATTATTAATTATTAACACTGCATACTAGCAGTTGTTAAGCCCTTGTTTAACTGCAGGGGTTAGTGATTCGCAGACCCGACATGCTATGGAAATTTGTCATGGGTAAGGTTTGCAGGTTCAAATCCTGCCTCTGCGAGTTGCTTCACAAACCGTCCAGAAAGGAGAACATCATGGACAACAAAACTAGACTGTACTCAACACTCAACACAATGAAGATCGTTAAGAATTTTGTTATGGATCGACAGAATTATCTTAACTTGCTTGAGTATTATTCAGCGGCTATCGAAGTGATCTTCGATGAAACAGCTTACAAACCAGAGGCTGTCGCTAGAGTCAGGGTGCTGACACGATCCTTTGAAGATGAAGATTTAAATTACAAATCTTTTTATCTCAGAAAGGATACCTTTGAAGATGATGTGCAAGAAATTGATGACCACATTAAGTCATTGCCCAATCTGAAGTCAGCAAAACAAGCCGTCTTAATGAGGCAGCTTGAAGCAGTAAGAGAAAGTTCAGACGATCTTGGCTTGGACTTCTCAGCAGCGATCACAGAGATCATGGAATCTCTATCCTCTAACATCTTAGAAGCCCCGAAGGGAGATGTCGCATGACATTCATGAAACCTATCAACGATTGGAACTTCCCAATCAAGATGATGCCAACGCCTAACGCCGTGACTGGTGAGCCTGTACCCAATTCGGTACAGGTGATCCGCACTGACACTGATGAAGTGATGGGCGTTCACGGCAGTAAATACAAACCTGTCAGCCATGACCTAGCTGTTGAATCAATCCTTGATGCAGCCAAAGCAGCCAACATTAGCTCAGACTTCAAGACTAAGATCGAAGTCTACGAAGGTGGTCGCAAGCTAAGAGCTAAGATTATGTGGCCTGATGTAACTGTTGAACCGCAGGTCGGTGACTATGTGCATTACGAAGCGCTAGCAACTAACAGCCTTGATGGTAGTTGGTCGTTCGCTCAATGGAGTCAAGGCAATCGGTTATGGTGTCTGAATGGTTGCACTACTGCTGATGTCTCTGCTTATTCTAAATATAAACACACCCGATCTATCAATGTAGCAGGATCAGCTATTAAGATCGCCAATGGCATGTCTGCTTTCAAAGAACAGAAAGGCATATGGCAATCTTACATGGGTGTGAAGGTCAGCAATGACCAAGCAGAAAGCTTCTTTAAGAAGCACCTCTGCAAAATGCACACTCGCCAAGCCAACACCCTCAAGACCAACGAGCGGCAGCTTAACAACCTGTTGTTTCAATGGAGCGAAGAGAAAGCAGCACTCGGCCCGAACAAGTGGGCTTTATACAATACCCTAACCCATTGGGCGACACACACTCAGGATATGCGCAGCCCTCATACAGCGCGTCATAACCGTGAGGCAATCATCACCAGTGCAATGCGTTCTAGCGCATGGAAGGAGCTAGCATGAAGGCAACACGCCAACACTACGAATACATAGCGGACAACTTAGCGCCGCTTGTATCATCGCCAATCGTAATCGAACAGATTGCTGATGACCTTGAGAAACTAAACGACAGGTTTAATCGTAAGAAGTTTCTCGCAAGAGCCATTGCTAATTGGGAGCAGCAAAATCTGCCCCCGATTATTGATGACGAAATCCCATATTAAAAGGAGAACCAAAATGGGAATGAAAATTATCCGTGGATTAAAAATACCAAACCCAAAGGGTCAAGGCTTAAAGTCAACCCTTTGCCTAATGGAAGTTGGGGATGCTGTTAAAGCAGAGTCAAAATACCAAGCCACTTACATTAGAAAGCTAATGATTAATCTTGGCTTTACTGTAACTCAACGCAAGTTAGGCGATGATATTTATGTATGGAGGTTAAGTTAATGATTGGCGTTGTTCGTAACGACTGCATTCATGATCCAGATGCAGCAACAGCAAAGCAATACTACCGCATGGGTCAATTGCTTTATGAGTGTACGTTTCTAAACCCTCACTCAGTTGTTCCAATGCCGGAGCTTTCTATGCCTGTCTCAAAAGATACAGCATCAGATTATATCTCTGAGTTGTTAGAAACTAAAAACGCTTTGCGCATTGAGTGGATTAAAAACAATCCAAGTGCAATGCCGCCTTGGATGAAGGAAGGAGAGATCAGTGACAAAGACTGACATCGAAGCGGCAATTCAGCGCAAGAAGAATGAATACAATGCGCTGCTTGAAGAGTATGGCTCTGGTGTTAGGCCTAGTTGGGTATCATCAGACCTTGCTTACATTGGCATAGACATACAAGGCTATAAGCTTCAACTAAAAGAACTTGAGGTTGACTTCTAGCTGCGTCTATGCAGTAAGTGCGGTATGAAATCGTACTTACAAACAGTAATAGATTGTTCAACGGAGTATAGTATTCCGTTGAGCAAAGCTTTTCAAAGGGCGCAAATCCCCACATCAACATACTATCGCACGATCAATGGAGCGACAGAGCTAAGGTACGAGACAGCCGCAAAGGTATTCAATGCCATCGAAGAGCTTCACTCGATTCAACAAGCCCGTGACTATACCCAGAGATTACGAGAAACTAATCAAAATGTTAATCGACGCTCGGTTCGAGCAAGGTTTAAGCCAAGAATCGCTAGCCTATAACATCGGGTGTACGTCATCACTGATCCACAAGTGGGAATCTCACAAGAGAATCCCATCTGGTTTTATGCTGATGTGTTGGTTAGACGCATTAGAATATGACATCAAAGTCCAAAAGAGGTAGTGCAATAACTTGCATCGCTTGTGAAATAGTAACGAATTGGTTCGTTGCTATTTGTAAAAACAACAGTGCAGCTACCAATGAAAAGCATTGGTACGTCTGCCTCAATTGTTATGAGGAAGACAGATGGCAAACCGTAACAAGAACAAAGGAACTTACCACGAAAAGTGGTTCGTCAACTGGCTCAACGAAATCAAAGCGCCGATCAAAGCGAAGAGGCAACCCCTCTCAGGCAGCTTGGGAGGAGAGTATAGCGGAGACATCAAGCTCGAAATCTTCGGACGAGAAATGGTAGGAGAGGTTAAGTATAGGGACAAGTCCAACTTCCCTAGCCCCTTCTCAGTATTAGATAGGCGAGACATTGCCTTCTATAAAAGACGGACAGGCAGTCCGCAAACGCTAGTCATTATGAGTGGCGATGAATTTCAACAGCTAATGGAGAAAGCTAATGGAAACGCAGAACAAAATGATAAAGACTCACCTTAAAAAAGGTTTGAGATTAACTTCACTTGAAGCGCTAGAATTATTTGGATGCTTCAGATTATCAGCAAGAATATCTGAATTAAAAACATCAGGCTTTAATGTCGAGAAGGTAATGATCGACTTGCCAAATGGCAAACGCATAGCGGAGTATTATATGCCATGAAGAAACCAACTAAACTTAGCAAGTATGTCGAAAGCAATGTGTGGGATGCACACGTTAGCAAAGCTACAAGCTCACCTCATTACGCTAAGGAATACAAGCGTACAAATTATGTTCTCGACGAATACGAGGTGATGGCTCGACGCATCAAAAACGGAGAGCCAATCGGCGAAGGCTATCTTAAAGGTAAGCAGAAAGAAAGGCTGCTAGAATTTACAGACTTAACAGAAGCAGACATTAAGAAATATCTTGCGTAGTCTGCACATATGCAGTAGTCTAACTACTGTACCAGAAGGAGAAAACCATGAAACGAACTGGCTTTATAGGCGGGTCTGACTGTGTAAAAATTATGCAGGGTGATTGGCTTGAGCTATGGCAAATCAAAACAGGTCGAATAGACTCACCTGATCTGTCTAAAAATTTAGCTGTGCAAATGGGCATACATACTGAGGGCTTTAACCTTGACTGGTTCGAGGCTGAGTATGCCTGTGTGCTATCAGATCATCAGCGCGAGTATGAAGATGCCATTGGGTCTGTCCCTGTGAAGGGGACAATAGATGCTATGTTTGGTGATGCTGTTGTCGAAGCAAAGCACACTAACTCATACAACACTATGGAAAAAGTTATCCAATACTACATGCCGCAGATACAATTGTATTGTCGGTTAGCAGGAGCGCCAGATGCTTACCTGTCTGTAATCTTTGGTAACAACAAATGGGAGTCAACTGTTGTCTCATATGACTACTCGTATTTCAATTCTATGTGGGCAGTGGTGTCAGATTTCTGGGATCACGTTGTACGCGACGAAGAGCCGACTAATATTTCAACGCCAAATGTCTCAACCAACTCCATTTCGGTGGACAACATGGTCATACGAGATGCCTCAACAAGCAACGAGTTTGTCAATACAGCAGTCACATACACCCAAGGGCTTGAGCAAGACAAAGTATTCCAGAACGCAAAGAAATCTCTCAAAGAAATGGTCGCCCCAAATGAGAGAGAAGTTTACTGTGATTTCCTCACAGTCAAACGAGACAAACGAGGGGCATTAAGAATTACTAAACGAAATGGAGAAGTGAAATGACTATGGAAATATGGGATAGGCTTTCAAAGTCTGATCCAAGATACCTTAAGAAGGTCAGCTTTGGAGCGCGTAGCTTCACAGCTATTGACCCACAATATCAGGTCAGAATGATGACCGAAGAGTTTGGCCCTGTCGGTGACGGATGGGGTTGGCATAGTGAAACACAGATCGTCAACGTCAGCAACGGAGATAGCGCAGTGCTTGCTCATGTCTCTGTCTGGCATGGCAATCCATCAAATGTATTTGGGCCGTTCACTGGCTGTCGTAAGTTCTTTGATTCAGTCAAGGGACGGATGGCAGAGGATGCCCCCAAGATGGCTGTCACTGATGGTCTGACTAAAGCTCTGTCGCACGTTGGCTGTAATGCTGACGTATTCTTAGGAGAAATGGATGGTAATAAGTATGCCGCAGACAGTGGCGGCTCATCCAACAATGGGTGGTAATCTTGTGGAGAGGGGCGTTCTCCTGCCTCTGGACTAACCGTACAAGGGGCGGCGCGGTAGACTCTCCACTAAGAGCCGCCCCACAACTACTAACTAGGAGCCAAAAGCATGGCAGAATATGACGATACAAACCGAGGCGCAGCCTTCACACCCTTTCCCACGCAGAAGATGATCCTGCAAGGTAAGGTAAATGTTGACGGCAATGATAATAAGATTGTCTTGGTTTCAGACGAGACGCGAGACGGCAGAAAGATTGTTGAGGTCTTTCAGAAAGTCGGCGTTCTATTTGAGAATGACAAGAAGGGCAACGAAGCAGCGCCCGATTACTCTGGGCCAATGAAGCAAGTGGTCGAATCTCCACTTGAGAAGCGCATTGCAGGTTGGCGCAGAATGAAAGACGGCAAGCCTTATATGTCCTTCAACGTAAGTGATAAGCAAGGTGGCACTGAGGACAGAAAGATTCCTGATCCATCAAAAGCCTTGCCAGAAGATGACATTCCGTTTTAGGATAAATCATTCTACCCAGTGAGTCTGCCTCAATACTCACAGACTTGGGCGCTCTTCGGAGCGTCCTTTTTTTCCCAAGGAGACATCATGGAAACATGGCAAGAAATAAAAGCGAGGCATCAGCGCGAAAAGATTGAACTCGTTCAAAGCTTTGCTGCCAATTACACAATGAAAGATGCAGCTAAGATACTAAGGTGTGACGAGCCTGTGCTTAGACGCTTTGCGCACCACTACGATATAAAATTTTTAAGGGCAAAGTGGCCTGATAAGGTGTGAAGCGGCAGTTAATATAAAGTTTAACAGGCAGGTAAACGATACAAAAAGTTTGGGTTTCTGAGAGAGCCGCCTCACAATTCCAGTAAACAAAACAAAGGAGGACAAGTCAAGTGACACAGCTAGAAAAGATGATGGTCTATGCCAAGGTGGAGAACGCAAGGATGCTCTCTCGCATAGGCGGTAGCAACGCTGTCGCAGGGTACAAGGGCAGGGACGGAGGTTACAAAGGGGGTAGGCCCAACAAGAGCCAAAAGCTCTCCCAGAAGGCAGAAAAAATATTACTCTGCATGAAGTCCGATATGAAAGTCCGCTCCATAGCGCACGTTGTCGGCACCTCGCATCAAGCAGTCAGCCAAATTATTAGTAGATATAATCTAAAGGAGTTGGCAGGTGAATAGTCTTAGCTTTGCTTTCATTGCTTTCTTACCGTTCACTGACTGGCAAGACTGTCAAGACTTTGTGAGATTCCATGACCTGCATGGATTCCACGATCAGTGTGTTGGCGTAGACACAAGCGGCAACCGCACCAACTACGAACAGGAACGAAAGCTTGCACCAGACTGGTCGCTCAGACCAAAAGCAAGACCTACATTAATTCAAAATGAGGTCCATCAATAAAAGGGCGGCGACCTTGAGAACGGCGTAAATCTATATAAGAGTTCATCGCCTCTTCCATTGTACCTTCCCACTCCATAACATTTGGGACAGACCAAGCAGCACCCCAACGCAATTGAACAGAGTGAGCTAACGCACCCTTCTTCATTGCATCAGCAATGTTATCATAGAGAGGCAGCGACCAATCCACATTGCCACCAACATAAGCAAAGAGATCAACGGCATGGCAGAAGCCATCATCTTGACGCAAGTGTTTGCTCTTCATGGTTTGTGATGCACCCTTGGCGACAAGAGCAGCTTGTTCTTCTTCAGTTCTCAAACCAATTCCAACACCAAAGTCTACATCAGTAACGTCAATCGCAGCCTTCACCACCTTGACCAGATCAGGGTGAACACCACGAAGGCGAGACAAACTTCTATCTGATAATTTAAAGCTCATTTTTACCACCTAAATAGTTTGGCACAGCTTCATGCCGTTTCATTTCCAGTAACAATCGACAGCAATTAACAATAGTATTAATGCTTACCATTATTAAAAGAATTATCTGCCAATTTTGCATTACCAACAGTCTCCATATTCAAGGCGGTTTTTTATTTTTTTACAACCGCAGATTTTTTTTGTTTAAAGAAAATTCTTATTTTCCTTTGCCGAAAAATTTAGTTGCTGACCTTACACCAAAGCTTGCAGCTACAATAACACCAAGCGTGTATTGATACCAGTCGGGCATAGTTTCCAAGGCAGTAAAGCCATTAGCTACAATGTCCCTGCCAGTATCGCCAAGAAAAACAAGCACCAATGGAATGGAAAATAAAATTGTTAGCCACTCATCCTTCCAAGATGTCTGTGAACCTTGAGCCATAATCCGCTCCCAATCAGCAACGGATGTTTCTTTACTAAGCATTATCTTAGCCTTAGCCTCTGCTTCAGTCAGCTTCAGCTTGGCTTCAGCAGCTTGCCTGTCTGTCTTACCTTTTAACCAACCACCTGCTAATTCTGCTATCGGCCCTATTAATGCTTGTATCATTTCTGTGACTCCTTGCCCATCCAGATTCCAAAACAGCCTGTGAGCGCCCCCATACAAACAGATACCAAACCTGATTGCTGGATGGTGGGGTCAGGCAATGACATGTACCAGTGGACAGATTGATAGGTCAGGATGGTGACGGCTATCATCATAAGTCGAGGTACAATCTTCCAATCGTCTATAAGAGTATGTGCCATTATATCCTCCCTGTTACGCCAAGCAAAACAACAATGGCGAAGCCAGTTACTAATGTTAAAATTAAACCAATGCTGCCCCATATGGCAATAGCCTCAAACCTTTCAGCCTTTAGCCTAGCTTGTTCTTCTTCACGCTCTTTTCTTTCACGCCGCACCCTAGCTCTAATAGCAATCAATTCTTGCCAAGCAGAGTAGCCACGCAAATGAATTATTAATTCACGTAACTCCTCCTCTGCATCCTTTGCTTTTTGCAAAGCAACAAAGGTTTCCATTGCGTTTTCGTCTTCACTGCCAAACGCGCTGCTTTTTTTCTTATTATGTTTATTGCGCAGATCATCGACGCCATCGAAGAACTCACCAATCTGCTTGGTGACGTTTACTAATTCTTGACCCGCAGAAACAGCGGCCTTTATTGCGGCAAACGCTGTTAAAGGATCAATCATTAGCCTGTCATTGTCATCCGCAAAAGAAGCACAATAATAAATGCGCTACTGCCAATTAGAATAGCTTCTATTCTTTTGACGCGGTTAAACAAGTCTTTGAATTGTATGTCCATTTCAGTTTTCATAGCAATAATCTGCTTTTCTATCTTGTCGATACGCTGATGCGCTGATGCTATAGTCTGTTTAGTCATGCTATATCGTCCACGATTTCTATTTCAATGTATCTACTATTCGGGAAGGTCTGGATTCCACCGTCAGCATAAGTGACTTGGAACTCCCCCTCATAACTACCAACAGTTTGAGTGTTAGCAGCTATCCAAGAATATGTGACCTCACCTGTTGAGGCAGATGCAATGGTCGCTGATGAATCAACAGTAGATGATGACTCACCAGACTTACGCATTTTAAATGCGATACTAGCACCAGTTAAATTAGCAACAGAACCATCGCCATTAATTAAAGTGGCGCTGATTATTGGCTTGGTATCATTCTGTTTAATATAGAAGGTCATGCTTTCTCCTTATTCCATATCAAGCGACATTGGCAAGAAATATCTCTGTATCAACAATCGCATCATTGACGCCAATAGAGATACGAACCGTATTAACTTCAGTGGTCATGATTAAGTCGTTAGCTCCATCAATGTCAGGATTAATTAAGGGAGCGCCCGCAATAGCTGTAGGCTGATCTACTTGAGGCACACCAGTTGTAATTGATACACCAACAAAGTCATTGCTTTCATTAGCTGTAGGAGTATCAATCTGAACTGCGCTAGTTGTAATGCTTGTTGCTGTAAGAGCAACGTTTTCAACTAACGTTGGGGTATCAATTGTTGGTGCGCTGTTTGTAATATCTGTTGACGTTAAGCTATGAACGCCAGTCATTACTGGGGAACCAACAGACGGAGCGCCTATATTAATAACCGCGTCAAAGCTATGATCTATAGCAGCAGTTGAGTTATCAATGGTTGGCGCACTTGCGGAGACGCTGTTCGCAGTTAATACATGATTAACAGTAATCTGTGGCGTATCAATTGTTGGAGCGCTAGTCGCAATCTGGGTATTGAGAGCGCCCTCTGCCGCAGTAGAAACAATCTTAATAAATATATCGCCGCCCATACCAGAATGGTTAGCGCAATAATATTGTAGATATTCTGGTGGGTTAGCGCCAAGAGTTAATTCAAGTCGCTCACTTCCAAGGCCACCAGTAAATACAACTCCATCAGTATACTCAGTGCCATCAGGTGTTCTTAATCTAAAGTCGTGTATAGCCGAACCACCAGAATACATACCACTGCCAGTTAGCCAAAAGCGATACATCCGATCTTGGGATGAAACTCCGCTATGCAGTTCAAGGGTTGGCGTTTCAATGTATGCGCCTCGCGCTATGCCAAGGAAACTTGAATAATCTTGTATGTAAAACTTACCGCCAGACGCACTTACTCTAAACTCCCCTATATGTTCTCTGAATATGTGATGCTGAGAAGAGATAGAAATAGGATCAACAACAGGCGTACCGCAAGTAACTGAGTCAGCAGGTAGTTGCCTTGCAACAGTAGGCGAGTCGATAACTGGTGCGCTGCCTGTTACAGCAGAGGCATTAAGGGAATGGCTTTGAGTTATTGTTGAAGATTCAACAGTAGGAGCGCCTGTTGTAATAGCATTAGTGCCGATTGCTGTGGTTACAATCCCATCATCTGCAAGGGTAGCTGAAGCTAATGGGCTGAAGCCAAGCATGTATTACTCCTACGACTTTGGATAGGCGTCTTTGATAGCCTTGATATCAGACTTCCAAGCATCCAAGCCTTCGTGATATATTTTGTCTAGCTGCTCTGAAATAGGTGGATAAGAGACCACTCGATTGTGCAACCAGTCGTTTTGATCTTGTCTTGCATTAAACTCTGCAACTTCTTCATCAGTCATTTTAACTAATGAGCCATTTACCATTTTGTCCATTAGCTTTCCTTATATTTATAAAGAAGAAATTGACCTGAACTAATTGTCCCACCGTTAGGTCTCCACCTTACCCCGCCAATTCTAGTGCTTGTGTTGTTTGAATCGTAGGAGCCGTGAATAACTGTAGCTCCATCACTTTTGGGGGCATGACCACGGTAAAAGACCCAGTTCCCATTGGCTTTTGTAGATACATCTAGGATAAACCCATGTCGGTCAGTGTCGGTAACGTAACAGTTTATAAAATCTTGACCTGACGTTATAGTTAACGTTGATGTACCGTCTCTCCGATAAGCACAACAGCCTGTTTGAACAACATTACTTGCGTTCATTAAGTCAATCTTAGGAAAAGTGCTTTCTGAAAAGACAACGTACTTACCAATTATTCTATAAACTGCGTCATCATCAAGGCTAGTAAAATCCACCTGTGAAACAGAGGAACTAACCGTTGTCTTACTAACAAACTCCAGCGCACCACCGCCACCCCCAGCCGCAGCGCCGTCAATCGTGACAGAACCACTGGTAGCACTGATATCATTTGTCTGATGATTGATCGTTAAAGACATAGTTTACACCGCCGTTGATCCGTTCATTTCATCTTGATCCATGACCCAAGAATAACACTTGTCCAAGAAGGCATCGCCTGATGCTGCATTGATGTCCTCTAGGTTTGCGTTCATCCTTTTAAAATCGACCTCTCTGGTATCGTCCGTCAGGTTTGAACCTGTCGCGTATCCGCTCAGGTCAATCATCACTGAGAACTTAGGATCAGTCCCACGTTGACGAGAGATGCTTGCTGTTACAATTCGGTAGTATGCGCCATTAAAGGCGATGCCGTATTGACTGTTTTCAGCCGTGATATTGTGTTGAATAGCCATTGGTTAACTCCTTTAGGCGTATGTTAATTCTGAGGTTGTGATGGTTCCAGCCCAACGAATATTTGTGGATGCTGCGCCAGTTACTGCAACTTTTAAGCAGCCGTTTGTAGTGTCGGCACTTAGTGCCATGCCCCAGTTGGGTGTGTTGTCTAGGACAGTTGTTGCGCTGTTGACTAGGACTGTTGTCCCTGCGCTGCCTTCACGTCTGATAAGTCCTTTGATTTCCCAAGCGGCACAATCAGTACCCTCGGATGCTTTTTCACGGGCAACAATAGTACCGCTGAAGGCATAAGCAGAGTTGTTTGGCAGGACTACTTGGTTATCACTAGAAGCTGTGCTGTCATAAGTTGTTAGCGTCTTAGCAGTGCCATCGGTTGTGAACCCTGCGAGATTAAATAAGCCAGTTTGGTGCGCAAGGTTTACCGCGCCACCATCGTTTAACCAGTTACCACCGCCAAACGTAACCTTTGATTTCTCATTAGCCTCACCATAACGACCACCGATTACAGTGGAGTAAGAGGCTGATGCGTTGCTGTTCTGCCCTGTGCTTACTGAGCCGTAACCGCTTGCGATTGCTTGGTAATTTAAAGCTACTGCGCTGCCGCCAGTAGCCTTTGCTTGCCTACCAACAGCCACGCTGTAGTCACCACTCGCTCCATAGCTGCTAGTGTTGTTAGCAATGGCTGCCGCAAAACTGTCAGTTCCCCCGCTGTACGAACCACCAAGGGCTACGGCACCTGCGCCGCCACCGAACTTACCTGCAACTGGGGCTTGAGAAGATGAGTTAGTACCAATTGCGGTTGTATTTTGCTGGACTGCCTGAGAGCCGCTACCAATAGCCACTGCGCGTTCTGCCGCATCCGTACTGGAGCCAAGTGCCACAGCATTTGTGCCAGTTGCCGCCGCATTATTTCCCGCTGCGAATGATGAATTTCCACTGGCTAGGGCGTTTCTTGTTATGGCTACGGCATTTGTACTTGTTGCCTGCGCGTTTGTGCCTATTGCGACTGCATTATTACCACTCGCCGTAGGTGTCGTAGCGGACACTGGATTATCACGGTAGAGGTCTGGGTCGCCGCCACCACCGCCTGAAGCAGTAGACCAACTTGTAGTTCCATCTCCCGCTGTAGTTAAAACTTGGCCGCTTGTACCGTCAGCCGAAGGCAGGGTGTAGGAAGATGATACTCGTACACTTTGATTTGTATGCCCTAAAGTAATTTGATCTGAAGCAGAGGATGAAGCGCCCTTACCAATTACAACAGACGCAGTGTGTGATGCTGTATTGCTGCTTCCAATCGCGTATGAATAGTTTCCACTTGCGGTACTACTGTCGCCAATGCCGACTGAATATGAACCAGTGCTATTTATCCAACCGCCAAAGGCGAAACTGGTCGATCCAGTTGCCTTGCTTCGCCGTCCAATCGATACACTATTTGAGCCAGTAGCGCCGTAGGAACTGGAGTTACTTGTTGTGGCTGCTGCAAAACTATGACTTCCAGCCGCCCTAGAAGTTCCCAATGCCACAGCATGTGTCGCGGAGTTAGACCCATGAACTCTTGCGTTTGCACCAATTGCAGAACCATAATCCATCTGTTCGACATAGGCATTTTCGCCTAACGAAAGCCCACGCCCACTATCGCTATCGACGTAAGCGCCTGCCCCAAGTGTGGCCGACTGAAGTGCCATGGCTCTTGATTGATAGCCTATGGAAATTGAGTTGTCTCCACCAGCGCCATAAGAACTACTATTGTTAGCAATTCCCAGAGCAACCGAATAATCACCATCCGCTCTACTATGTGGCCCTGCGAGGGTACTTGTATCCCTTGATACAGCGCTATCTCCCAGCGCCACGGCATTTGCACCCGTGGCTGAGGGTTGGGCTGATGGACTACTTTCGTTGGCAGCATATAAGTCTGCACCACCGCCACCGCTTGCAGTAGCAAAGGATAAGGCTCCACTGCCGTCTGTCTGAAGCACCTGATTGGCGCTTCCGTCAGCAGTTGGTAGGGTATAACTTTCTGAGATGCGTACAGCTTGAGTGCTTCCACCAATGTTAACTTGATTAGCGGCTGTACTCGTAACGCTGTCCCCTATACTTACACTTTTAGAATGACTTGCCGTGCTATCGTTGCCAAGAGCCATCGCCCAAGCAGCACTCGCGGTATTATTATAACCAATTGCAGTGCTGTATGACGTAGTTCCAGATGTATTTAAGTATCCTATCGCAGTAGCATTTGCACCAGATGCAATATTACCTTGCCCAATACTTACAGTTCTTTCACCTGTCCCTTTTGATGTATTGCCAATTACGGTTGCGCCCTGCCCAGTAGCGCCGTAACTACTTGTGTTATTAGTAATTACTGCTGCGAAACTATCAGCACCAGAAGCGTAAGAATTACCAATCGCAGTAGCCCCACTACCAGTAACAGCTTGAGCAGGATAACCAATCGCTATTGAGTTAGTGCTAGTCGCATCTGTGTATCCACCAAGAGCAACTGAATTTGAGCCACTTGCGACTGACCTAGCACCAAGGGCAACTGAGCCGCTTCCTGTGGCTTGAGCAAACTTACCTAAAGCGGATGACTCAGTTTGAGTTGCGTCACTATCAGAGCCAAGCGAAATAGAATCTGTTCCACTCGCTGTAGATTCTTCGCCTATTGCTACCGCATTATTCCCACTTGCTGTAGGAGCAACAGCAGAAACAGGATTGTCAGCATAAAGGTTAGGTAAGTCTTCTGCGGCAGCAGTAATAAATACAGTTGCAGAGCCACTTAAGTTTAAAGCAGAACCAGAGTTGCTACTTTCACTTACAGTACGAGAGAGCGTTGTCCCACTAGATGTGTAAGTTCCTGTTCCTATTTCCCAATTATTGCTATCCTCAATGACATAGCGAACCACATCAGAATTAGCCACTCCTGCATCAGCAAAAGATTGGTATCCAGTCTCAGCGCTACCCAGAGTAATGGTTCCAGTACCAGTACTGGACGTTGACATTTTTGCTCTGTTTTTAAGAACAGCCATTGTTTAGCCCTTATGCCGGATCAGGAATCTCAACATCAACTGCTGTTAAGCTAAATGTATTTCCAGATGTAACTGCCTGAGAAGATGATAAAGAACCTGTTACAAGCAAGCGTGTATTGCTTGTGTCAGTAATCGCATAGTGTGTTGCTGTACCTGTTGCTGTTACAGACGCGCCAGAAATTGCACTAAGCGTGACCTTACGTCCTGATGTATCACCATCAGTAGGAGCAGAAATGCTAATGCTAGTTGTGTTTCCAAGCGTGTTTGTAGACGTTGCCGCAGTGTAAGTTGACGGCTCTGAACTGCAAATATCAACGCGATTTGCTTCTGTATCTAAAACGGTCAAGCCGTTGTCGTATACTCGGTTTGCTAAAGTTGCCATATTTATCTCCTATATTAATTCCTTGTTCAATAAAAACAAAGAAAGATCAACGCACAAATTACTGACGCCCAAATGCAGACTTAGTTGCATAATCAATAAACGCTTTGGAATCTTCCTTAGCCCAGAACACTTGAGTCAATGGTAAGCTAAAGTAAAATTCCCTTGCGGCATCAGCATACTCTTGCTGACCGATTTTAGCACCTGCGTCAACAAAGTCCTTTATGGTAGACGGCCCTGCGCCCATGATTGTCATCATGCCTTCGGCAAATCCGTCTTCACCATAATAAGGTAATCTAACAGCGTCATTATCTGGATCATTAAGTCCAAGCTGAACCCCAACCCTGATAGAATTAAATGCAACATCTCCATAAACAGAAGATATACCACTTCTTTCGATTGCCGCCATAAATCTTTGGTCATAATCCATCTCTTCCCATGCCCAAGATGGAGTTTTGATCTTTGCGATTAAATAACCCATGCCAATCATAGTCGCAAAACCTGCATACTTAGACTTTAGTTGGCCTTGGGCTGATGTTTGCA
>Ga0208299_1000553_pt1 | contig 34021 bp, 54 predicted proteins | sample 15_taG_FD_184089 | JGI IMG/M metagenome (GOLD analysis project Ga0208299, IMG submission 184089) | Marine viral communities from the Subarctic Pacific Ocean - 15_ETSP_OMZ_AT15312 metaG (SPAdes) (version 2) | ecosystem: Environmental > Aquatic > Marine > Oceanic | place: Pacific Ocean | collected...
CGCCTTTGATCCAATTCTTTTCTTCTAATACTTCACGAATCATGTCTTTTAATTCAGATCTTTTAATTTTCATATCAGTCCCACCCTCTATGGTTTCTATTCATATACTTATGAATATCCACATCCATCTTGGCCAGCTTCCTCACCAGTTCCACCAGCTTTTTATCGGGGTTGCCCGCAATCCTCATCTCAGCCTGCAATCCGTGGATGGCATCACCCACTGCATAAATGGGCTTTCTCAAAAGACTCATACTGCTCTTTCGGTCGGACATCTTGGGTTTGACAGCTTCATTTAGTTTCATTATTTACACTCACATGGGTTACAGGTGCAATCTTCACATTCGCAATTAGGATTATCACACATTATTTGGTCAACTCCATTAGCTTTCTTCTCATACTAACAAGCTCAAGAAGTATTTTATTTTTTCCATCATCCGGTGCTGCAGCCCACTGCTTATCCAGATCTTTTAGTTTAGCATTCAGTTCCTTCTGAAGCGTCTTAAATTGCCCTTGCATTTTCTTATACTGTCGGGCCCAAACGTCGCCAGGAGCTTCGCTCATTACTTCTTCTATCAAGGTACGTTGATGGAGGGCCGCTACTTCTTCTACCAAGGCTCTCAATTCAGACCTGTTAACTCTCACCTTTATAGCTCTAAGATATCGTTAAGAATTTCGTCTAACAAAACAATTCTGTTTTGAGAAATTAACGTCTTATACTCTCTGCTTTCCTGCAAATTCATATACGCACCCGAAGTAGAGGGGTTGGAAACCATGTCATAACAGACGAGATTGAAATCATCTTCTACCATATCATAACCTTCATTCGTGCGACTTGTGCTACCTAACCCTCTAGACGAAATACCTAACTTAATATCACGATTAATTAGTTTCTCAAGAATCTGACCTTTAGGGGTATCTAACACCTCGACGGTACCCACCAGATCATCACCTTCCCATTTGGTTTCAGTAACAAGGTGGCTCACATTTTCTAACTGCACAATAGGAGAGTCCGGATGATCTAATTCACCTAACGCCCTGCGTTCCTTAATCAGTTCTTGATATTTAGCATCTTCTCTTTCAAGAATGGGACGAGGATAAATTCTATTATTAGCATTAGGTTGCTGAGCCTTTTGAATGATTCCTTTCATAGTGACAATACCATCACTCGATTTCGATGGCTCAACATCACTATATTCAAAAATCATAAAGTTATGCAGCAAACCCCCACTATCTTTAATAATCTCAGTCATTTTTATTTCCTAAGCGTCGTGCGAATCGGCCTTATGACGATTCAGCATATAAATTTTCTCAATCAATGTATCTAAATCATTAACTAACTTTCTAACATGATTAAGCTCTGTTTTAGCTCTCTTGGCATTTAAGTCAACACCACCCGTGACCACATCCATTTTCAGGGAATCTAAAATAAACATCCGAGCATAAGCAAGACTAGTATTAAGGTTTTTGGAAAGACCTTCAAAGAGCCGGATCACATAATTTATTCTCTCTTCACCTGCACCCTGCTCTAATAGAATATCAAAGATAGTGTCACGAATCATATCGTGAGAGCGCTCATCTAAATTAGTTTGCTCACTCTTTACGAAAGGCTTTGCCTTTTTGCTCTTTGTCTTTTTCACTAGTAGCTTCCTCTTTTGTTTCTTTCTTCTGTTTAACTCTTCTGGCGTAGGATTACCAACAGCGCTCAAACGCCCTTGGTAACCTGCTACACCACCTGTTGTAGAAACTTCTTTTTTTGTTTTACTCACTTGTTACCCTCGATGGCGCTGTGGATTATCCTCACCAGGACTGTTACTTGCTACCAGCTTAAGACCTGTGCTTTCAATAGGTTCGGGTGTTGTAGTAGATCCACCACCATTATTTTCTTGAGTATTTTGATAATACTGATTGTTAGCACTGTATCCATTAAAGCGACCACCAGAAGCTACAGGGCCCTGTTGGCCATCGTCTGTCAGGCTTAAGCTTTTAACAGCGTAAGCGGTTGGATCAGGAATAATAGGTGTAACAGCGCCTGTCTTCTCAGCCAACACATTGGCAACCTGCTCTAAGGCACTAGCTTGCGAAGAATTTTCTGTTGCCGACGCGTCGCCTTGAGTGCCATATTGAAAAAGAGTACTTAACTCAGGTTCGCCAGCCGGGCCCATGAGCGAATCTGGGGTGGCTGGAGAATCTGTAGCTTCAGCAACAGCAACATCCTGCGCATAAGCTTTGGGTGTAGTCCAGTTAGAAGAAGCCGCGGGACGTTCACTGTTGGCTTCCGCTCTAGCTGCAGGGCTTGTATTACTAAAAGCATAGCTAGCAGCTTCCGTGTCTTTGCCAGGCCTGGTTGCTAAAGCCAGATTGGCATCACCTAAAATATTTTGTTCACTTAAGATACTCATCTATATTCTCCTAGAGTATTTTAGCCAAGTTGGCCAGCAGTTTTACTATTATTTATTGTTTCTAAACCGGTTTCACTAGTAACCATATTTTGTCCATCAATAATTGGACGATTATCTGGATACTGATAATCTCCATGATAGCCACTAACATCTTTTACACGCATCCGCTCTAATGTCGAGCTACTAGTTATAAACTCATCCGAATATTCTTGATCATGGCGAACCTTATTGCTCAGCGCCATTTGTTGCTCTACAATAGCCATTAAAATAACTTAAGGTTATCTTTCATTTCTAAACTTAGCAATATATCTTTTAAACTAGTAGTAGAAACCATATCCTCTTTTGCAATACCTCTTAACTTCTCTTCTACTAACTCAATCTTTTCTTTAATTTTTTCGTTATCTACCTTGTTTTTCTTATCCGCAACTTCATCAAGGATGTTATCAATTCTTTTCTTCATCCAAGTAGAAAAATTTCTTTCATCTTTAGTAGTATAATACTTCACTAGACAATCCTTCTGCTCAGAAGTAAGAAGCTTGCCATACTTATTATCAAAATTCTTTAATGCAATCCCTAACGCTAATTGCTCAGTTTGAATTTTTTCCTTGGGCTTATCAGTATGATGGGTGTTGGCTTCTTTAATTCTCTTCGCCTCTGTATTCTCTACTAAATGCTCAAAAATATTTTGTTCACAAGCAGATCTATCACGGCTTGTAAGATACTGTCCACCTTGACTAATGTTACCTTCATTAATCAAAATATTAAAGCTTGCGTAAAGTTTATAGTTAGGAACATTCACTTTCATTATCTGCTTGCGATTACACACCTTACTTATTTCTTCTAGCAACTCGGTGTTTTCGCTATACAATTTTTGTTCATTAACCGTTTGATTATATTCCTTGACCAAATTGCTATAAAAGCGAGTAGCATAATAAGGGTTACGAGCCTCACTATACAATAGTTGTGAATATATCTGATAAGCTTTTGAAATTTGTGTTTCTGTCATAAAATATTTCTTTATAACAGCAAAAATTCCCGTAGCAGTTTTATTATGCCCCTTTGAAATCTCATTTAATACGGCATGATTCAAGATTTCAAAAAGAATGCCAACATTCCTCTGTTTACTATGTTTCATCCTTAACCCCAATATTTGGTATTATACCCTAAAATAAATATATAACTACTTAATTAAAATTATCCTTCTTTGCCTTCATTAGCGATAAAGTTGATTCTTCTAACTTATTTTCCGCTTGATCCTTTATAAGATTGCCCACCATATCCTTCATTACATGGTCATACTTCATAATATCAGAAATGGTGCGATCAAACATATCTTTCTTGCTTCTACGATTTTTTGCCTTTTTGCGAATAAAATCAAGAGTGTGTTTCATCTCTTCATTTTCGGGATCGTCAAGTTTATCCTCTAACTTCTCTTCTTCATCATCTTCATTAAATGCATAATTTTTAGGATACCCAGGCATTTCTCTTGTTCCAAGAGGGTCGTAAGGCAATGCATCTTTCGTATATTGTCTTGTAGTATTTTCTTCAGCCGAGTCATCATCTGTTTCGGTTTCAGTTTCAGTCTCAGTTTCAGTCTCTGCGCCATCCATTGGAGCACCACCGCCCATGTCGGGTTGCTCACCCATCTTAAGTTGTTCAATAATATGAGCGTTTTGTGCTTCCTTTTCAATTTGAATATTAATATCTACAATTTCAGAAGATGAAAGTTTAAGTATTTCTTTTTGTATGTAATCCAAAGACAACAATGGCGAATCTGCCATATCACTTGCAGTGCTGAAACGATTGCCCATTAACTCAAGGTGCATCATTTCAGTAACCGTAGATGGATTAGTCAACCTCAGATCAAAGTTATAAATGGAAGACTCATCATACCCACGCAAATAAAGGTGGACAAGTGATATCTTCGCCAACTCACTAACAACGATCTTTTGGATTCTTTGGATGGTTCTGGCAAACTTAATGTCTTCTTGAGCCAATGTAGACTTACCTGAAAGATCTTCTTCAGCTGTAAGATAAGACTTTGGAACACCAAGAGAAATAAATAGTTTATTCTGTAAATATTCGATATCTTCAATTGCAGCGGCATTCTCGCCCCCTGGCAATGTTTCAATTCTGCTTCCTCTATCACCACGAACCGGAATAAAGAAGTCTTCCAGAATAGATTCAGGATTATATCTTAAATCAACATTACCATTAGATTCTTGTGTAACTGCGATTCTCTTTAATTTATCCCTTGCATTCTGCATGTAAGAGTCTACATCTCTAGGTGGGATATTACCAACATCCACATAAAACACTCTGCGCTCAGGCGCTCTACTGATACGATAAATCAACATCGCATCTTCTGCCATCAGCAACTGCTTCCAAACCTTACGAGAAGAATCTAGCATCGACCTACCATAAGGTAAAAATCTATCATCACCTAAAATACGCAAGTGAGAAACTTGATAGTTTTCAAACACTGTATTACCTTGAGCAGTCCACTTAAACCTTAAGCTGTTAGGATCATTATTATACCCTTCTTCTCTTTCAATCTCACCAACTGGCATTGCTATAGCGCCTAACACACCTTCTTTATCTACAATATCTAATAGATTAAACATATCACCATACTTACACATATTGCGAATCCATGTCCAAAGGTGAAAGTCCAAGTCTAAACGCTGATAAAGTAACTCTTCAAGTTCATGAATAATCTTATCGTCATCAGAAACTATTTGTAAAATCTTACCGTCTTCGGCATAAGTCATGGAATCATCCGCGTAAATGTCTAAGGCTCTTGTAATCTCCGGATAGTGATCCATCTCTTCGTAATCTTTTATTCTCTCTAGTCTTTCTACTCCGCCAACCAAAGATTGCTGATAAAGTGCAGAGGATGCTCTTTGGAAAGTATCAAAGGCTTGCTTCTGCGCCCGTATTCCCGGGCGTTCCGTGGGGATCTTGTATGCCGCCGAGCCACCTTTTAGTAGTTTTTTTAGTATATCAAACCTATCTGCCATTTCTTATTCCTTTATTAAGATTTTGAGGCATAAAACAAAACTATTGCGATAATCGCGGGAATCATTCCGCCAATACCACCCCATACTCCAGCTTTTACTTTCAATGTAGCAATATCTACTTGGATTTGTGTAAGCTTATCTTCAATATGACTAAACTTAGCATCATGATCATCAAGTTTTTCTATTACCATTTTTTCATACTTGCTCCAACCATCGTTCAAATCAGCCATCTATTTCATCATCCATCGTAAATCTTCGCGTTGGCCAGAGCCCACATCGAAGGTAAAATGCTCCTCTTGCTTTTCCTTATCTGTCTTATAAATACCAAACTCATAAGGTGTAGAAGAAAAGTTGAGGCCATTTAATAATTGTTTGGTCATATCTTCGTCTTGACTATTAAATTTGAGAGTAGTCGCCCTTACATACATACCAATTGCTAACGACATTACAAGATCATCATTATAACTAGACATAGCTTCAGGCTTGCCATTATTAAATATAAATGTTTCCAATTCATTCTGTGTTCTTTTTGAGTGTAAAATAAAATCGTGCGTTCTTAAATCTTCCTCCATACGAGCCACACAAGCTGGCCTGCTTTTCATACTCATAGTAAAACCAGGTACTGCATTCTTGGGCACATTGTATGGGTCGTAATGTAACTGATTAGAATTGCCTTCGTGTATTCTAGTTAAATCTTTTATAGTCCAATACATATTCTTGTATTCCATCTCTATCAACTTCATTACTACATGATGACCCATAGAAGCATTTTCAACAATAACATAAGCATTATTATATTGAACAGCCGTATTATGAACAAGATGCGCATACACATCCGTATTAACCTTACCTTTATATTCCGCTACCTGTTCGTATGCCTCGACATCAATAACATGAAACGCAGAGAAGTCATCTCCGTCGCCTCTTGCAACATCTGCAGAAATCATATATTGTTTTGAGTAGTCAGGATACTTCCATATCCAAAGGTTTTTATCTAACCAAGTTTTTTCTTCTGGCTCTCTCATAAAGGGTCGGAAACCATTATCGGCTTCTTCTTCTTCGTTTGGATGCTCTTCATACCAACTTAAAGCTTTTAAACTAACTACATTATTACCCGACTGGAGAAAGTCACAATCGTGTTCTTGTGCAAAAGCTTGGTCACCTATTTTCTTTCTTTCATTTCTGCCCCACTCTTCATCTCGATCTGGATGAAAATGCCACGGCAATCTAATAGGATGAAAAGAAATATTCTTATTACCCACTCTTTCACTAACACCCGCTTCTGCCTCTATATAACTTTTGTGAAACCAATTACCAATACCGTTTGGTGAAGACAACACTACACAATCACCACCTGTAGCCAATGTAGGTTGAGCAGCGGTCCAAATACCATCCATTGACTTAATAAAGGCTGCCTCATCAATAATCAATAAACTCAAAGCTTCTGAACGAGCTGCATCTGTTGCATTAGTTCCAGTAGCTCCGGCTTTAATCTTTGAACCATTTGCTAATTCCATACTCTGTCGATTATCAATAGTTACATCAGATTTTAACCAAGGTGGCACTTCTTCTAAAAACACTCTTATCTTATCTACCAAGTTAGTAGCTGTATCTCTTTTAGTAGCAAGAATAAAAATTTCCTTGTTCTTAAAGAAGTTAGCCATCCAGCCTGCATAAGCTGCACATAAAGTAGATATACCTAATTGTCGGGCTTTCAATATAATGTTGTAAGACCTATCAAGAAAACTCTGCAGTGCCTCCTCTTGGAAATCCCAAAGTTCAAAAGCCAGAAGTCCCTTGGTAGGATGGCGGATTTTACCATACTTCTTAATGAAGTAAATGGGGTCTTTGCGACACCTTACATATTCTTCTGCTTGTTCTTTATCCATTTAGCTTCTTCTCATGGTTGATGCCTAAACAATCCAGGCAATATACCCACTCTATAATCTTGTTTTTGCCACCAGCCATTAGCCTCTATCTGCTCTTCAAAGTCGGGGCTTCGAGAGTTTGATGGCATACCCATTTCTTTAAAGCCTACTTTAGTTGCTAATTCTAAAAACCAATTCTTGCTACAGAGGAACGGATTGTTACTCCAATTTGCATATTTACACGACATGCGCCATAAAACAGTTTCATCTTCTTCGTCTAACTTCTCACAGATGTCTGGATTATCATACCCGAACTTTTCTTCTACCGCGAAACCTATCCACCAATTCTTCTCTTCACAACCCTCTCGCCCAACACTTCCATTTTGATGCCCTGTTAAATTGGATTTCCCTACCCAATTCATAGCCTCATTGGAAGTGTTTATATAGTCACTTACTTGGCGATATTTTATGATATCTATATTGCCTTTTTCTAAATTGCGTAAACCTAAATTTAATTCCCTATAAATAGTGCCCTTATCTGCTGATAAGAAGAAATCATTCTCCAGAAACAAAACATATTTTGCATCACATTCGGCTATCGTTTTCGTCATGCCCCAACCAATGCCACAATTTACAGGATGTCCGCCCCATTCGTATTTCTTATAGTCATTCTCTATCAAGCTGATATCGTCATTGGCTATCTCATTAAAGAAGACGAAATTGTCACCGACAAGATTCGTCAACCCGCATTCCTCGTAGGACTTCAAGCTTTTTTCAAGCTTGTCTCTTCTGCCATGGCTCAAAATCGCCACACCAATATCTTTTAATTTCATTTAAAACCTTTTCCCTTCTAAATAAATACCTTATTACTTTTTCTCTCTATACAAACGCCGTAGTATTAACAACCGGACGCATGCGGCGAGCATCAGGTGGTGGCGTAGTAGTGACGGTTGGGAAAGCTCTGCCAGCGTCAGGATACCGATCCTTAAACTTGCTGCTCAATACTAAAACATTATTTATGTTATCTAATATAAATGTCTTTGTTGTCTTATCTTTTGTAGTGTCCCAGGCAAAAAGATATCCGTCCTTAATCTCATAAGGCTCAACAATCCTCACCACTCTTTCAGTAATGGTTCTTTGGGGGGCTTTCTTTTTAGAATATGTAATACGAATAAGGTTTAATGAACCAATTGCGCCTTCTATTTTATCTTCATTTGCTCGAGTTATTGGCATTAAACTTCCTTTAACTTGAGGATCTTATAGTCTGGCTCCAATGTATTCTCTAATTCAGAACGTGTCATTTCAGTTTCTATTTCTAATCCAACCACATAGTCTACAGAAGGGTTGGATTCGGCTTCGGGGTTAATAGTATCTACTGCCCCATCTTTTTCCTTATTAATTTTAATGTCTAATACCTTAAAATCAAACTTTAATTTTTTTATTTTTTGATCTTTATTCTTTTTTGTAGTAAAAGGTATTTGTAAGAGTAATTTATAAGTTTTAATATTTTGCTCTACACCGTCGATGTCTTCTTCCCTCTCCGCCTCAGTTAACGCATTCACTAATGTAGCTTCTGTTGCTCTAAAACTATCAGCATAATCATCGCCCCATAATTTGTAACGGGACATAAAAACATCTACATCTTTTTCAGTATCAACATCGGTTAAATCATTAACCATATTTTTAATGTGGGGTCTATCAAAACCAAGATCTGCAAGCCGCACCCAAAGCATAGATTTATACCTTTCACGGCGTTGCATATTATTCTTCTTAACAGAAGAAACATACATTTGAATCAATTCACGAATATCTTGCTCAGATAACAATACTTTATGTAATTTCATTTTATTATCCTTATCTCGCCGCCCTGCTTTTTTACTACTTTATAATACTTCATAAAAGATTCTTTAGTTGGAAACTCCGCAAGGTCCATCAATTCAGTTGCACCATGTGCAGATACTCCTGCGGGTATTTTCATTTTAGTGACGCTGGGCCGGTTGCCACGGAAATCAGCTTTTGCTTGTTTTATGCCGCCATCGTATTGGGGTAAAAAAGAATAGTTAATTTCGTTTAACAACACTCTCTGTAATTTCATTTTATTCCTATGTAAGTTATGTGAGCCGCCCGAAAGCGACCCACATATTTTGAAGGGTTATTTTAACCCACAGCGGTCTTTATATCCCCAAAAGTTTCCGCTACCTTTTTACTTCCACCGCTCAGTAATCCAGCTGTAAGCACTTGGCCTAAGACCGAAGTCTCTCCGTTGAATAATAATGCTACCAAGTCTACTGGTACTTGATTGGCGATTAGAAAAGAAACACCAAAAGCGATAGGAACCTTGAGTCCCTTACCACCTAAGAGTTCCGTGTAATATTTCCACCCGAAAACAGTAGCTAGTCCTCTTTCCACAATAACAGAAAGGGTAATCAGCAATGCAAACACACTGGCTACGTTTCCAAGAATAGGTCCAAATTCCATATATTTTCTCCATATACGTTATAAGTTATTTACACTAACCATTAACGCGTGATCATCCTTCATAAATATCAAGCATACACATCAATTTTACCACCACTAGGTCTGGGTGCTTCTATTTTCTCTATATCGCGGCCTGGGTTCAAAGTTGCTTTATTTTGCTCTTTTGCTTTTCAAAAGATAATTGCCGCCTGAAACCGGTAGCGCCTTATATCCTAATCCTTTAGCCAACTTTTTTACCATAGCATTGTAAAGTCTCATCCTGCTCGATTCCTTAGCACTGAAACTAATATACACAGGTTTCTCAACCTTTACTAGCTCCCTTAGAGCCGCTAATGCCTTATTAAAAACTTCTACAGGTTTTCCACCACCTGTAATATCATGAGAAGCGTCTGGCTTAATTTGCATAAATCCAATTACCCAAATGTCGCCAATCTCCTCTCCAGTTAATTCTACCGGATGAACATCGTTCGCTTCTGCTGCACCTTTACCAGCAGTAAACTCAAATACTCTATCTCCAACATCAAAGAAACCTCGCCACACCAGAGATGTTCGTTTCTTCCACGTAATCTTGCCTTTAGGTTTTGTAAATACTTCAGTTAGTTTCATCTATCGCTACCCTCGCCACTTCTTTGATATTTAACAATAAGTTTTTTATCGAAGGAAATCAGCTTTCCTTTTTTCCAATAACCTTTAGCTGCCATTGGAGAATCGCCATAATCATTATAATTAATTTTTGACGGTGTGTCGTATGTATATACATATGCTCGGCCAAAATCTATACTAACTGTACGCGCTTTATTATCTTTAGCGCCCAACTTTTTCATTAGCTTCTTCAGCTCCGACATATTATTTATGTCGTCATACTGCTCCGCTTTCTTCCGAGCTTTTCTCTCTAATAAAAATTGTAGTTTCATTTCTTTTTCTCAAATTCGTAAAATTTCTGATTGTTGCTCACACTGTTAACAGCCTTATACTTCGGATGTTTTCTAACAATGAGCTTTGCAAACCTATCATACAGTTTAGCTCTGGAAGGTTCTTTGGCAGTAAACCAAAATACATCTGGTTTAACCTTCTTAAGATATTCGTTCAATATTTCTGCCACTGTAGCGAACACCTTGAACTCATTACCTGTCTTGGAAATGTCGTGGGGTTTCCCACCTGTTCCTCTAATCTCAAATGTTATATGCCATCTCTTTTTCATATCAGACATAGACTTTGTTTCAGCTTTGAATACATACTTGTTATCACTTATTATAAATAAGGCTTTCCATTCTCTTGAGCTGGTTTTAAACCACTTCCACTCAGCAGGTTTGTTGAGAACTTCAGTTAGTTTCATTACTCTCCCCTAAAACTCTAAATCGTACAATAATATTTCTGTCATTACACCCTCACCACATGGCTGATACTTTACATTGGGTAATTGTAAGTCGCCGTAACCATCCATAATATAATATTGTAACAACGCATCCCTTGCCGGGTAAGTTACCCACCTCTCTTCTGTAAAACTCCAACCCTGTCCGGCAGTCTGTTGCATTATATACACAAAAGACCTTTCTGTTTGTTTTTCTATCAACCACATCCAGCCTTTAGATTCAACAACAATCGCATTGTTATTGATATCAAACTCAACCTGAGTTGAATCAACCCCGGGCAAGTTGTTTAAAAGGATTCTTCTAAAAACATAACTTGTATCTTCAACTACAAATTCAACACGTAAATCACCAATATACACCACATCATTAATACTTATGGGTTTCGCTTGATAATACTCCCAACAAGTATTTGCTAAAGGGTTATCGTTACTATCATTGTTTGTTGCCTTATCACCACCACAGGCAGCCATTAACAACATACTGGTGTATAATACTAAATCCTTGACTGGCGCGATCCATCTAAACATACTTTTTGCCTCTGCGTGTAAAGGGTTTGTTACACTCTTCTCACATAATGTGAATTGGAACTTTCTTCCAACCCAACGCCATCATTGCTGCAAACCTATGAAACCCATCTCTTATCATTAACTTACCACTTCTTCTCTTCTGAACTATAATGCCAAGCTGTTCTACCTTACCACTCTTAAGTTGCTTCTTAAGATATTCTAATGTGTCACCATTGGTATACTCTTTATTACCTTTTGAATATCCAGCTAACCACTTAGGATCTTTGTGGGAATCCTCTTTTTGATTCAATTTTTCTTTATCCACCCAAACATACTTTTTGCTTCTGTGTGTAAAGGGTTTATTAATTGCTTCAGATAGCTTCATTACTTCCCTCTATGTTTAGGGTTATACTTTACATGATGAGTGCGAAGTTTAACGTTAGGGTGCTTATCTCTTAACATCTCTACCGCTTTGATGTTCTTACGGCTGTCATCAAAAAACTCTACATCATCAAACTTATTCTTTTCTATTTGTCTGCCAATCCAATCTCTCTTATCCTGCGGATCACCAGAGCCTAATGTTATGATTTTTACGTTTAACCCTAAAGTTTTCATAAAATTCTTTATAGGTTTATAACTTCCACTTCTTGCCGTCAAAATCATTACATATCTTTCACCAGCAGCCTTTATCATATTCTTCATTACTTTTACAACCTGTGGTATTACCTTGGGCTCTATTAGTTCTTTAAACTCAGAATAGTCAAACTTATCACCCTCTTTTCTTTTAGGAAAATAAGAGGCATACTCGGCTGGAGTCATCGTTACTTTTTTACCAGAGGCTAAAGTAACATGAATCCTACTATTTGATGACGCCAAAGTATCATCAAAATCAAACACCCTCAGCTTTCTTTCTAATAGAGTTTTAAGTTTCATAAAAAAAGCTCGTGTAATGGAAAAAATTGAGGCCGCCCGGATTTTGGGATCGCTGGTTTTTCATTTTTTTCCTCATTTTACATGCCCGTTCTTTTCTTTAACGCCAACTGCCTTTTTATCCAACGCTTAGCAAGGCTACTCTTTATCGGAGCTTTAATAAACTTATTAATAGCAGTATAGAACTCTTTAGGAAAAACTATAACACCTGCTTGTGGATCTCTCTTTGCCACTCTCTTTTCAGAGTTGTCAATGATTTTAAAATTGCCTTTAAACAAACCTTGGAACCTACCAAGATTCTTTTGTACATCTTTCCAAATCTTTTCTACCATTTTCTCAGGTAATTTTCTATCACGTTGAGCATTTCTTTGTTGAGCAACCTCTAAGCTAGTGTTGATATAAATCATGTAAGTATCATAACCTAGTCGTACTAACGCTTCTCTCTTCTTTTTTATCTTGTTATAATCATCACCTGTACCATCAATCACTAACCCCAACCTACCAGCCATATAAAGTTTTTCTTTTGCATCCTTTATTCTTTTGGCTTTTTGTCGAGGAGAATCCGCTGGCTCTGTTAACTGTTTAAACTCTTCATCGCTTAAGTTTCCTAAATCTTTTGGATCTACTCCTACCTTCTTTAAAAAGTATTCAAACTCTGGATCAGAGTTTACTAACTTTACGCCGCTAGGTGCAAAAGACATATCTATTTTGCTAAATCCACCTTTAGGAATACCTACTAGCTCATTAGCAACAAAAGATTTTCCACTACCTGGTCCGCCAGCTAAAAAGATAGCCTTAAAGATACCGGGGTCATACACACCCTCATTGATCATTTTGTCTAATTTTACAATATCTATTAATTTCACTTTTTACTCCCTTTCGCTGACCACGCCGCACAGCCAGTGGCGACGAAACTCTCTCACACGGAGGATATTTCTCCATTGTAATTCTCCTTGATTATGGTCGGAGAAAAACCTACTTATAAACGAAGAAAACCTTTTGACTAGAATTTATTTAAATGTACCTCCGCTCTCTCTATAATGTTTCTGTGCATAACGAGTTTTAGCTTCGCTTGAAGCTTCACCAAACTTTCTCTTAGCAGCTCTTTTTGAAACCTTCCATTTCTTTTTATCGTTAGGTTGGCTTCCACCTGCAAATAAAGCCACATCATTCATTTCTTTGCGAGTTATTTTAGAGTTACACGACTCTATAATAGAGGTTAGCCTCACTTTACAATCTCCATCTCCCCAAAATCTCGTTTAGAAAACAATGCACCGATTCTAAATGATGTGCCGTAGCCTTTTTCTTTATTAATAGCTACATAAGATTGTACCCTATTGTCAGGATAAATCTGCCATGTTTTATTCTTTAACTTAAACTTGCTGTCGCCATGAAAGTAATCGCCATTCTTATCTCTAAACCCTAATTTAAACTTACCGCCTTTTCTTTTCTTAGCAAGCTGGCCAGCCTCTTTAAAATCTTCTGCTTCGTATTTCTTAGAATAAGAATCTGTTATTTCTTTTAGTTTCATCTATAATCTCTTTCTTTAAGCCTATATCTTTTAAACAAACTACTAATAAAAGGGGCATCCGTATTAAATTCTTTCAAAGCTATTTTTAAAAAATAGCTCAATGCTTCCTGGCCCTTCAACTTCTTTTTCTTCATCAGTTGTTTATTAACTGAAGTAAGACCCTCTATAACTTGTAAAGAAATAGGGTTAGCATTAGAGCCTGTTCTTTTTTTTATATCTTTTAATATTTTTTCTGCCGCATTATTAACTCCCATGTATAAAAAACTCATAGTTAAATCATCAACAGTAGCAGGGTATCTAATCTCTTTTATAATAGAAGTTAACTTCATCGTATATATCTCTCTAATTCTGATATTCTATATCCCTCATCTTCTAATCTGTCGATGTCTTCAGGATTTTTGAATATCTGCTTTAGGGATTTCTTATCTTTAGCGCTTAACTTTTTCGCCTTGAATCCTGTGTTCGGAAAATCTGTACCGAAGGTCCAACCACCTGCGAAATAAGGGTCACCATATCTTGGATTTAATTCAAAACTTGGGCCTTGCCACTTAGGGCCGAACTTAGTTTTCAAAGTTTTTACAAGTATTGTCACTTGGCCTTGGCGATCTACGTAGGTATCGCCAGCTTTAGGTTCAGCCTTCGCCTCTATTATGCTTTGCAGTCTCATTTTATTCTCCACTATTTCCTTTAGCACTGGAGCCAAAGAAATAGCTATATACGTCTTTGGCAATTCCCGCCATAACTCCTGTTAATACCATAATAATATCCCTAGCGCCTTCCTTAATCTCATGCACTGATAACAAATAGATTGTCCCTAAGAAACCTATCATTGATAATAAAGCTAATGAAGATTTCAGCCAATCCCTCGGCCCTACTCGTCCTCAATGTCGACGTCCATCGTCCATGTCTTTGCCCTGATATCATATGCCTTTAATAAACTAATCATTAGCACCCAAATAATAACTTCAGTGGCGACGCACACTATAATTATCTGTCTCGCAAATTCAGACAGTGTATTCCATTGTGTGATAAAAGATTCCATTCATTTATTCCCGCGTCGATCTTTAATGGAAACCTATTAATACACGTATCACACTTCATAAATGTACTCTACCACCAATAAATATAAAAAAAGAGGACTAAATAGCCCTCTTACTCTCCAAATTCGTAACCCCACGTTCTTATATCGTCATGGTATATTTCTGCCACCGCACTAATCATCACTGGATCATAATAATCGGTATAATGCTTCTCTTCTTTCTTATGTCTTCGATGCTCCTCAGTGCTCCATGGCAATGTTTTATGAGGAACGTCTATCCTATCACATAGAAAATCAAAACTAAATTGAAATTTTTCATACATACCAACATAATTAGTTAACACTCTTAGATTCTGATCATGCACATATTCATACTGTGGTTTAAACCAACGAGGCAGCAGTAAATCTTTTCGATGAGCTAGAAGTAAAAACTTAAGAAGCTCTTGCGGTTCCTTAAAATCATAGTCAATATGTAAATTAAACAGCCCATTAAATTGTTCTTGGAGCAACACTTCTTCTTTAAATTTTACCCACAAAGAAATAAATCTATCCCAAGGATTTCTTACGAATGTAAATTTAAAATATTCTTCAAACTTTTCCTTTCCCAAAAAGTTTGTATTCCAATCATATAATCCTTGACCCACATGACCTACCACATCACCTACCTCATTGTTATATACTTCTTTGTTTCGCTCTTGATTAAATCCATGCAAGTGCCAATCATACGGACCAAGATAGTCGGGGTTATCGCGAGGGTGACTACCAGCTTTATCTTCGGTGCGATCTCCCCATAAGCAATCTTGTACGGCACTACCACCGGTTCGTGGTATATGAAAAAATATAAATCTACCTTGTTTTGATATCATAATGTTTTATTAAACTCATAACCGCTTAAATGATCTACGTGAAAATAAAAGAAATCTTTACTCTTTAAGCAAATACTATCTTTAGTGCGCAGAAGATCATGTCCCGCAGTTGTCTCAGTAGGTTGGTAATCAAAAGGAAACTCTTTACCATCTTTACCTTTTATCATAAATCGAGCATCAATAAATGTAACTCTATTAAATAAATCACGGTGGCATAAGAAAGCTGCCCCATAAGCTTGTCCATACTCTGGAGCATCAATCATAATAGCACTGGGCGCTGGATTTACATAAAAACAATCGTCGTAATCATAAATCTGATTTACTGGAAAAACCTCTTCCCGATCACGACCCATGACATGACTTTTATAAGTAGGTCCAACTGGCTCATTAGCTACAACATATCTGTTATTATCTTCCTTCAACACGCCATCAAAATCTACAAACCTGCCTTCTGTTGTATCTGCATACTTTTCTATTCTAGCTGCAATAGCGGCATGAGGAATTTGTTCAAATCGTTGAGGTACTATATAAATGTTTTTATCATTATCAATAGTGTTATAAACATTATTCCAATCTTTTGCATAGATAAGTTGATCAGCTTCTGTAAAGTAAACATACTCTTCATCAAACCCCATTTGTTGAACAGTACGCACAAGACTAGCAGGCAAAAAGATAGGATCTATTTCGCCACCATCAGCATTTAAAACTAGCCTTACTTCTATATCAGAATTTAATTGGAACGGCCTTAAAGTATTATAGTCAGCTTCATTATAAACCCCTACAATTAATTTAGTCATAAAAGGTTTTAAGCTATTGTAAGTGTGCTCAAAATATCTTAAAACATTATCTAACTTGGTTTGTCGAGGGGCACTAGATACCCCACCAAAATATGGTGTAATAGCTAAAAACTTTTTCATTCAGCCTCGTTACGTTTTACTTATAGGTTACTGTTACTTTAACATCACCGTCATTTGTGCTACTTTCCTCTCTGCTTATTTCTTCTTTAACTTCATCCTTACCACTCACAAAATAATCAGCCGCGGCGTGAGCGTCATTCTTAAAAGGTGCAGTAAAAGATTCTGTCTTTTCTACCTCACTAGCTTTAGGCGTCGGTGGAGCTTTAGGGGTCTTAGCTTCCTCTCTAGTAATAGTGCCATCATTCTGTGCGGGTGTTTCTTTATTAGGTGTTGTCTTTGCCTTTGCCATCTAAACTTCCTTTCTTTTTATAAATCTATCATACATTAAAGTATCTACATTTTTTACTTCATTAAACTCTTCTAAATCAGAAGTGGTGCTCATCATAGTAAATATTGGAATATCATCAATTACGTAATTAACTTTTCCTTGCTCATTATTCATCTGTACCAAGTAATCATCACCATACCAAATACGTAGTTTTTCGGGTATTTTATGGTATGATTCCTTGTGCCCAGCCATCACTATACCATAACCCCAATCTCTCATTACAATGGATTTTAGAGCTATTTTTCTATCTAAAAACGTGATATTTTCACTACTACATTCAGCTACCCTAATAACACTTGGTTTATCTATACCAATGATTCCTTTGTCTGGTGTTAAAAGATTTTCTAATTGAGAAACAAAGTTATATGGTATAATAATATCATCATTAAGAATTATAAACTTATTGTAATCAGCTTCTTCAACTCCTAAATTCCAAGAAGGGTTTACATATAAATTTTCTTTTTGTCTTAACATTACAACTTTTTCATTATCATAAGAAAAATCTGCAGGTGCATTATCTATAATGATAATTTCACCCACAGATTTATCCTCTACCAATACATCAACTAAATGATCCGTAAACTCTTTTGCCTTCCAGAGTGTAGGAATTATTGCAGAAACTTTACTCATTCACTATCCTTTATATTACTCCCTTATCAAACCAAAAAAACTTCGTATAGGCAAAAAGTGAGGCGGCCCGGAAATTGGGATCTTCGCTTTTTGCTTCTTTACCTTGAAAATCAAATATGGTGGAGGTGAGGAAAAAATGGTGGAGGTGGAGGGGAGTCGAACACCCTCGTGTTGAGCGATATTACCAATAGAAGATACACAAGCTTATTCTGGCGGCGATAAATACTAATGACTTGTTTTACCCCGAATACAATAATGCTTCTTTCATTATGACGAATAAGATAGATATGAAAGAATAAGTTATTACTACCTATTCGGCACCAACTCTAAGCAGCTAGTGCGTATTCTGTCGTTTCTTCGGCAGATAAAAGTTTAATAAATTTTTTACGAAGCCTCTATCATTCTTCGGCTTGCCTCTAACTACCAATACCCCCAGTCGAACCAATCACCCCCAATTATTAATACAATAAAAATCTCACAAATAAATCGCCCATATTCTTATCTGTGTTTGTTCGTCCTGTTTGCTTATAAATATTAACTATAGTGTTTGTAGCCTTTAAACTCCTTGTTCTGAATGGCGCCTCCTGCGACAAACAGCAAACTATTACTAAACTATAAAGAAAATATTTTACTTTCTTTAAGTTCACCTCTCTCCTTTTTTATCCCTTAATTAATTTTTTACTATTCTTCTTCCGCCAATCATTTTCGCTCATTAAACTTCCTGTGCCATTGCACTTAGGGCAAATATCTACCTTAACCAAATTAGCTATCGGCTGCCTAATTACCTTTTCGCCGTTGCACATTCCACAAATAAGTCGATCATTCATTTTACTTCACCTTGTATAGCCCTCTGGCCCTACCCTTCTTGGTGGTTTTAGCAGCTTTCTTTGTAATGCGAGCTTGCTTACCTTTACGTTTAATGGCCGACTTGCGTGCGATTCTTTTCGCTTGTGTCGGTTTAATAGCCCTTAAGTGCATTGGAAGTTTCTTCTTTCTCTTCTTAATCACTACGAGCTTACCACCTTGCTTACGTAATCTTTTCTTAAAGCCACCTGCGCCCGGTAACATGCTTTCTGTTACCTCAGCCTCAACTTCTTCGTCTTGAGCTACCTCTGGAGCGGCGGCTAATACCTTCCTAAACATAGTTGGGCTATCTTCGCCCAGTAGTCTAGCAACCTCTTCTTCTACCAATTTTTTTACAACTTTTACAAACTCTTCCTTCGTAGCCAATTTCTCTCTCCATTACATGGTATTCAATATAGCCTCAAATTCTGCCGTTGTATGGCCTCTTAACACTATACAATACGCATCATTGCCACGCGCATAATACGAACCCCATTCATATTCTTTATACTCGTCATTCATTACTTCTTGTAAGCGTTCTTCACCAACAGTTACAGGAACAACAGCGATAAGCTGATTACCAGCATCTACCATTCTCCATTCACCAGCGTCACAACGCCCACTAAGGGCAACCTCAAAGGTGTCGCCCGATATTTTTATTGTCTCACTCACCAGAATAATCCACGTATTGAGCTATCATATTAATTTGAGCTTCCTTAAAGTCTTCACTCTTCTCTAGGTAAAACGATAAGCGGTCTTCACAATGCTTATTGATATCATAAATATCATCAGAGTATTCTTTAAGAGTAGCTGCTCTCTTTTTACCTTCTTCAAAGTTTTCTACCCAATGACTAATAGCCTTTACCCACGGCCCAGGCGATTGAACACTAATGGCCATATTCTTATGCTTTACTCTCTCCGGAGCGGCTCTCCAAAAATCTTTGTATCCCCCATACTCAGAGAAAACAGGAATGGCTCCATAGTGTAACGCTTCGATAACTTTAATCTCACTCTTACAAGATGAAAAGGCGCTGTGCTCAACATAAGCCAAACTAATATCAAACAATGCATTAAACTTGGCATACTCTTCAAGAGGCAATGCATCAAAAGTTTTAAATCTTTTTGGATCTAAATCATTATATATTTCATGGATACGGTTCTTATAGAGCATCGACTCATCTTCTATCTCTACTTCATTAAACTGCTTGTTGCCCTTTTCATCTTCAGTAATCTCTACGTGACTATCTTTAAGTGCCATTCCCGCTAAGACAAAATAAGTATTAGGGTACTTATCGTGGATTTGCTTTATAATAGAGTGCATTCTACGAATGTCTTCAAAGTGAGAAGTTAAGCCTGCCCAACCAATAATAATCTTATCGTCTGTAGGGAACCATTCAGGCAACATTTCTTTCCTAACTTCATTCTTGTCCATGTTCCACATAGGCAAATCCCAATCAAACTGATTGCGAAATATTTCTACGTTTTTATTGAAGTTACCAAACGTCTTCTTTAATTTTTCTGTAGTAGTGGTAATAACATCAGAATGTTTAAGAGACTGAATAGACATTTTATCTTTACCACTTTCCATCCAAAGCTCTTTCATTGGATGAGAATCCGGCAGATTAAACTCATTATCATCGGCATCATGAATAATAAAAGGGCGCCGCTCTGTTCTAGGCCACATTCGTGCAACAGATAAGAAGTGGGAATGAAGGTTCCCACAACGATGCATAATAATGGTGTCAGCGATCTTCATATGATTAGGTTGGATATTTTCAGTATAAAGATAATTAGCTTCTTCTGGAAAGGCCTTCCATAAAGCTTTCATCGGTTCAAACAATCTAAAAAAACTGGTTCCCGTTTCTGATGGAGTGCTAAAAACAATAGTCTTTTTAGTCATATCCATATCGGGTGGCTGTGTAAAATATGTCTTTAGTTCTTCTCTCTCTTCATGATTCTTATACTGCGCTTTCTCCAACAATTCTTCCCGCATAAAACCTCCTATTATTTTTTATCTATATAGGCTCTGGACTAAACGCTGCTAATGCAGGAGCCTTGTTCATCTTTAAAGTATAAGTTCCCTCTACTGTATACATAATCATACGCTGGCCATTTGCATTAGGGCCGGCGGAGGTATACATGCCAGGGTTTACATCTATATTAACACGATCAATCACAGGTTTAAACCCATAATTTTTTAATTCTGTACCAATAAGCTGTGCAAGATTATCCATCTCTTCACCCATAGAAATAGCAACTTGTTCATAAGTTTGAGGGTCAGCAGCTAAACTAGTTTTTAAACTTACAGTTAACGGACCTTCTTGCTCGTCAGTCCATGCTCCAAACTTAACATCCATCTCTGGCACTTTACTAACAAAGTTTTCAATCACTTCAATAGGGTTCCATGTGTTAGTAGGAGCATTCCTATTGGGCGATACAACATAAACTTCGGGATTGGCCATCATCATCTTAAGATCTCCAAAATATTAATTTACTTTTCTTCTTTTACGACTTCACCTGCTTCATTATCAAGCTTCTGTTTTACTTCTTCTATATGAGCGTTATACTTCAAATAACAATCTTCGCACATTCCATACTTTTCATAAAACATTTCATCCCAATTTCTCATAAACTTACCGCAGCGCTTATTAGTGTCAGGATCTACAACGGTACAAAAGGCAGGTATTCGTGGTGAATAACTTTCATCCTTTTTAGTGCTTTTATTTGTTTGCCACAACTTAACTTTTTTTGTTGGTAAAAAATCACTTGGAACCTCTGTCATCGAAACCTTCTTCCCTAATTACTAAATCCTTGATATTGTGCGCCAAAAACATAACCACTTAAAGTAGCGTTTAATTCAGAGGCGTGAGTGAGTCTGATCCATCTCCATGAACCAGAGCCTACATAAGCATCACTTGTATCTATTCCTGCCCCACCTGGCATATCAACCCAATTAGCGGCGAAATCCGCGGCACTTGCCGAAGATTCTTTTAAAGGATCACCGGGACCTCCAACAGCTCCTCGATTAACCAAAACATTATATTGACTTTGGTTAGCCAAAGCTTGAGGGTGAACAGCGTGATGAGCCTTATTAGGATCAATAGAATTAGCATTATTTACTTGTACTGTAATTCCAGTCTGCACACCTGCGCCATCTTTAAGAATGATGCTAAAGTTTTGGCCACCTACATAAACAGGCAATGTTCTACTATCATTGTCAGTGGTTCCGTCAGAGCCGGACTCACCAACCTTCTGTAATAAAATACTCTCAAAAGGTGCAAGAGCCATTAGTATACTCCTATCCAGTTAAAAAAAATATATTGTCTCATATAAATATGTTTTAGTTTCTTTTAATTGCGAGGGTTGTCATAATCAATATAGCTAATAGTTAATTTATTTCCATCTACTAACCATTGCGCTAAGGAAGAATAAATTCTTTTGTATGCATTAACAGAAGCGCCGATGAAACCATCCTGCGTAATATTTTGCTGTGAAGTGTCAGCAACCAACAAACACCCCATCGTGTTTTCATCAGTGTTGCCAGTATGAATCAAGATATATTCAAACCCTGGCACATCTTGTACGTGCAACATTCCTTTATGCCAATCACCAAACTTAGCTGCATATCTGGAATGAAAACCTCCAGTAGTACGCAACTTAACATCATAAGTCCCTTCGGGAATACGAGTTTCAGCACTTACCTTCTTTTCTCTAAACTCATCTTCCAAAGTATAAGCTAAAAATTCTCTACCAGAACTGTCATTAATAAATAACAACCCCAGAGTACTATCTGCTCCAGAGCTATATCGCAATACTTCTAAATTCTTTTCATTAGCTGCTGCAGCAGAATCTGCGGTTGTGACGGCTCCTGCAGCATCCGACTGGAATGGAAATATGTTTTCCGCCATCGTGTCTGCCTTTCCAAAACCAAAGAAATTAAATTTCATAAAACAACCTCATTCTTTATAAAATCCTCAATGTCTTTTTTATACTTCTCTTTTTCATAAATCTTTTTTCTAATAGCAGATGAACTATAGTCGTGATATCTATCTATATAATGAATATTTTTACACAATTTATAACCTGTTATTTTAAGAGGCGATCCCTCTTTATAGTCAGAACCTAAGAAACGAATGTCAGGTTTATAAAACTTTAATAGATTTAGAAGCTCACTTTCATTCTTATAAGGAGCAACTTCATCAATATATCTAATTGATTTTAATACAAGGAACCTTTCGTGTAAACTCATTATAGGTGAGTTTTTGTTTTGTCTTTCCGACGTTGGGTTTTCATGTAATGCGGCGACCAAGTAGTCACAATTGTCGCGGCACTCTTTCAGTAGCATAACATAGCCGGGGTGGAAGACATCGAAAGCTGAGGCTACAAAACCTGTTTTTGTATCACTCATTTATTATCCTATCTCCTTTGCTTTTATTTTAGTGTTTGTTTTCTAATAAGTAAAGTATCTCACTGATCTTCATAGCAGTTACTTTAGTTACTTTAGGGTCAGGCTCAGTTTCCCCATTCGCATATGTAACCACAAGAACACCCCATGCGTCTTCCTTACCCATAATAGGGCAAGCAACATTTGGGAAATCTCTATCTAATGTAGTGCAAGAGCCGAGAACAAAATGCCCTATAACAGATTCATCGCCCTTCACCCAATACCCACCTGGCATTGGGTCTTGAGTATTCTGGGGCATATGTGATACAGGAACTATGTTTCGTGCATCAGGCCAATCATACAACCAAACAGAATTAACCTCTCTGTTGCCACTGATTATCCTACTCAATAGATCATCAACCTTAATTTTCTTTTCAGGTTTCTCCTCAAAGATAACCTCAATGCCATCGTCTGGTCCCTTTTTTTCTTGCGATCCAGTGTATACTTCAAATGCTGCGAACCCTATAACTGCCACTACTCCAACACCTATAAGTTTCATTAAGAATTTTGACCAATTCTGTTCTGGTGAAATTATGTTTTTAACGGTATCAACTGCTGCGTTCACTATTCCTCTCCATTAAATTTATGTAATAATCTAAATACCAACGAGCTTTTTTTAAATCTTCAATCTCATTTTCTTTATGTTTTGCTCTTAATATATATTTTAAAACATTTCCTAAACAAAAACCTTCACCATAACCTGCATCTACAATCACATCAATAACTTCAAACCTCCCACTATTATAGTGATCGGGGTGATTTACTTTTTCTTTCATTTATCCCAACTTTCTCACCTTTTTCATTTTTCTTTTACTGGATCACTCTTACCTTTGACTTTTTCTATTGTGCGCCCGGAAAAGTAAGCGGCATAACAGGTGATGAGTAAGGTTTGATAAATGGGCTTATAAGCCTCGCCAATAGTAAACTCACCAATATTTCCATCAGTCACAGAAAGCAAAGAAAACACCGCCGTAAGAAATATCAAAGTCATAGGGCGGATGTTAGCCGCAAGCCAGTTGCCGGACTTGAGGTCTGCCTCCCATCTCGCACTCACTTCCTTCTGTGCCGACTGCTCCGCACTCACCAACAGCTCTTCTAACTTCTGTTTGGCTGCTGCGCGCTCGTCGTCACTCGTATGTAAGTTGTCTATTATCTTCCCTGCTTCAGGCAGTACTTTGCTAACCAACCCACCTAAAACACTAATACCTACCATTACTTCTCAACCTCTTTTTTAATACACATAACACCCTCCTATAAAATTTTTATACTTGAATAACCTTTTTCATTCTTATTTATGTTTATAACATTGTTAGTAATATCCTGCATACTCTCTATATGAGAGATAATCAAAACACTTTCAAACTTACTCTTAAGATATCCTAATAACATATTCATATGATTAATATTTTCAGAATCCAAAGTGCCGAAGCCCTCATCTATAACGAACAAATTACAAGTTGGCAACAGACTAATGTTAGAAAGAGCAGACCGAATAGTCAATGCCGTGATGGTCTTTTCCATTCCAGACCCTAACTCTACTCTACGCCTAGAAGTGCCGTCATCAATAAATATCATAAGGTCGTGAACCTCTATATCTACTTCCAAAAAGACTTCAAAGTTTGTAATATTAGATAAGACCTTTTTTATTTCTTTATTAATCAACGGCACTGCCCTATTCATGATCATCAGAGGTATGCCATCACTACCGAAAGCATCCATCAAAAGCTCATGTAAAACATACTTCTTTTCGATTTCCTTTAAGACTTCTATGTTCCCACCTAAGTCAGTAATACGCTGGGTAATTTGACCTAAAAGAGTATTGTTTTTAGTTATCTCATCATTGTTTTTTCGCAATGCTTCTTCAGCTTCATAAATATCTTCTTCACTATTTTCAATCTTTATTCTAAGATTCTTATTATGAGTAATGGAATCTTCATTTTGCTCATAAGACTTTTTCTCTTCTTCAAAAGAAAGCAGCTTATTATGCTCTAACTCTAATTGAAGCTTAATATTTTCTGATACTACATCTAACTTTTCTAACTTGTTAGTTAAACTTTGTTTATCATCAACATAACTTTCATACATTTTTTCTTCTGTTAAAAAGGTGGAAGAAGAAATAATATTATTGTTTTCGCTAATGACATCCACAGCATGGTCTATCCACTTCTGCTCCTCAACAAGCTCCTTCTTTGCAGCAAAAGCTCCCGTAAGAAACGAACACTTCTTACAAGTATCATTAGTTTCAAACCAATCATGCTTATTCAAAATCGTTATTTGTTTTTCCTTAGTGCGAGCAATCTGGCTTCTTAGCTTCCATTCTGTTTGCAGCTCATCAGCTTCTTTTTGGTGATCATAATAAATCTTTTTTCTTTCATCAAAAGGTATATCTTCATTAAGTTTTTTTATTTCATCTGTAAGATATTGAGAGCGACTCATCAAACCAACTTTATCATTTTGATTAGTCTCCCAGTTTTCTTCAAGAACACCTACACTTTTTTGTGTCTTTTTAATATCACCCTTAATTAATTCCACATCCCTTAGTTTCTCTAACACCGGCAATAAAGAAGAGACTAGTTTTTCTTTTTGCTTTCTGCTCTTCACCAAAGATTTGTCTATCTTCTCTTTACCCTCAGTCACTATTGAAATCTTTTCGACTGTTTCTTTTCTATGCTCTTCAAATTGATTAAGAATAGATGGATAATCTTTCTCTTGATATTCTCGCAGAAGTGTTTTGGTAGAAGATGTTTCCTCTTTAATTGACTTCTGCAAATCATCAATCACATTTAATCCAAGAAACCGCGACAACAACTCTTTACGATTAGTTTGACCGTGGTCAATAAATCTTGTTATATCAAACTGTTGACTAAAGGTAGTCATCGTATGCTCTTCATAAGAGCCTAACAAACTACGAATAGATGCTTCTGTTTCTCTTACATTAGCGTTGCCACTAATATTAACTTTATCGCCAGCAATAATTTGAAACAACTCTACTTTATTATTAGCACGATTTGGATTTCTTTTATTTCTCTTAAACTTTCTTTCAATTATATATCGTTTATTATCTACTGAAAACTCTATCTCTATACTACCTTCATCTTTATTTTTATGAATAACATCCGCTACATTCCTTCCACCAGTTCTGTTGCTACTATTAAAAAATCCTTGTAGAATTGCATATAAAATGCTTGACTTACCAGAAGCATTAGCAGAGAAGATGCCGGTTAGACCTTTAAGTTTATCAAAATTAATAATGTTGTTAGGTCCATAGGAAAACACATTATCAAACATTATTTTATGGATCACCCACTTTCTACCCTTATACGTATCATACTCTTCACTAGCACACGTATCATAAAAATCCTTATGGATAGAAAGTATTTCCTCTACTTCTTGTTCCGAAACCGTTGGACGTTTAGCAAAGTATTGCTGTAGCAAATCTTGTTGTGTTTCTAAATCAGTAACATTTTCAGGAGTTTCCGACAAAGATAAATCACCTACTCCTTCATGTATATCTACTTCGATAAATAAGCTTTCAGGCTTATACTTACTTCTTATTACCGACTCTACATGCTTCGCAGTAGTTACGTTGTAATCATTAGAGCTGAGAAGAATACGCACATACGGCTTTGCGGGTAGATCAAACTCTATGTTGTCGATGTTGTTTATAGCGTCTTCGTCTAATCGAAAGCTTTTAAAACCCCAATCATTTGCTATTTGTATAAAGGTGCATTTCTTTGTATCTAAATCCCAAAGAAGAAAACCTTTCTCTACTTCTTCACCAAAGTTTTGCTGGATCAATGAACCGGAATAAGCAACCTTTACCTTACCGTTTTTATCTAACACCATCGCTTGACGAGAGTGAATGTCGCCCAACATTCCAAAATCATAGTTGCGAAAAATGCTTTTATCTATATCAGATTCTATTCGATGGCTTGCACTGGTCCTACTTCCATCTACCGGACCATGATAAAGTGCCACATACTTTTTACCTTCTTCTCTTTCAAACTCAATTGGCCACTGTTGTTTCGTATGCTGTTGTGCAAAAATACCATACACCAACTTATCATTAACCTCAACCATCTCACTATCATTATAAAAATTTATATCCTTACCCTTCTTCTTCAACAACTTCACAATAGGAGATAAACTATCTAGTCGATTATGTTGGTTAATTACACAGTCGTGATTACCTAATATTAAATCAATAGGGGCAATATCACTTAAAGCATCTAGATATTGACTGGCTAAATCCACAGCCTCCGGAGAAAGGTCTGTCTTATTATGCAATAAATCTCCAGCTAAAACAATTCTATCTACAGTAAGTGATTCTAAACTAGCAACCAAATTATCTAAAACTATTTTGTATTCTTCATGCCTTCTTGTTTTCCGAATATGTATATCACTCAGATGTGCTATCAGCATTAATTAAACAGCCTTTCTTTTATTTGATCTTCAAACGTAAAACTTTTTACGCTTCCGCTTGTTACTATCTCTTCAAACTTCTCTGACCCCATTTCAGCTATATCTCTTTCCTCGCTCTTCCAATCCACATACGTAACGGGAATATTATATTTAACTAATTCATTAATCATTTTAAACATTTTCTTTTTAGCGTCTGCATCCAACGCAATAATAACCTCTGTATGATTCTGTAACAACCTCTTAAACAACAACGAACCTTTACCTACATTACTTCCAAGAATCGGAACAGCGTTCTTACGCGACAATATAGCATCAAATATTCCCTCTACAATATATACCGGCACATCCCACTCTATTAAATGCTCATTAAAAATCACTTCTCTTTTTGATGCCATAGCATTCTTGTACTTATATTTCTCAAACGACTGAATACTACGTGCCACATAATAATTTAAGTTATGATCTCTATCATATGATGGGAATAATACTCGTTGATCACTTACACTATAATGAATATCATACTTTAATATATCTTCTTTGGTTACACTTCTATTGTGCAGATACTCCACTGCTGGTTTGTAAAATACTTTTTCTATATTTCTGAAAAGGCTTTCATATCCTTTGGGCAGAATTAACTTGGGTGTCGCTCTTTCTTTAAGATGCTCACCAAACATATTGTCGATGTCGTTTAAATCTTTTTTCTTCTCTTCATTAAAGATTTTCTTGTATTGATTGGGGTTTGCTACACCAGCAAGTTTAAGGAGATAGAGAAAAGATTTTCCACGCAAATCGCAGTGGAAGCAGGCGAATACATTTTTTTCTATGTTAATAGTAAGTTTGTGATTATGGTGATGGCAACTGGGGCACTCAAAATAATGATTAGCGTTTGCCATGGTTTTATAGTTGCCCAAATGCTGCGACAAGACATCCAGTTTGTTCATTAAATAACCTTTCTTAATACTTCTTACCTATAATATAGGCAATTAATTGAAAGATGTCAAAATATCATTGGCAATTTTTTCATTTAAATGATACATTAACTGCCGATTGTCTAACTGCATATATTTACATTCGCCGGGAAACATTCGATTAAAAGTTTTCATTGGGCGGTTATAATAGGATGGACTATCTTGCGGCGGCTCTCCTTCATTCCATTCGCCGTCGTCAGTAAACAAATCCACAACATAACAACTGCAGTTGTGACCAGTGTTAGGAGCTACGTTTTTAGCCATCGCATAAGCTTTTTCGACAACCATTGGAACTGTAATTGCTGAGCCGACGCAGAGAAACACTGCATCTTCTATTCCCTCCATTGTGTGTGCTAACTTCAAAAAATCAACATAGGAGGCATGGCCCATTCTTGCCCCATCACACTTGGGGTGCTCGTAAATAATATCATGACCAATGCTCGTACATATGCTTAGGGGTATATCTCTTTTATAACAGTGCCAAGACAAACTTACACAACCGCCAGGCCACACAGAGGATTTGTCTCTTTCTTCGTCTATGTATTTACCCATTGCCTTGCCGTAACCGTGATAACCATAAAAGTTAATAGCCTTATTTATATGCTCACCAGTTTCCCACAATCCAAAAGTTCCATTGGCCAAGTTTTCTCTAACATCTTCTTCGGTTTTGCCGTGATATCCAAACTCAAAATCATGTATAGTTGAAGCTCCGTTAGTGATTACGTGAGCAATATAATCATACTTCATTAACTCAATCAAATGCCGATGGCATTTGTTCTTTATAAAGTGTGCTCCAAAACCTATAACTACTTTTTTCTTCTTCTTTATTTCATCTGCTAATTCATCAATGAACACAAGCTGCTCTTTAGTTTTCAGCTCTGGTATAACCCCCATAGGATTATAAGAAGTCTTAGACTTTCTTTCATCTAACTTTTTTATCGTCAGCCTATTTCTATCAAATATCATATCAAAATGGCAACAGATCGCTGTCGTCTGGTTCTGGTGGAGCTATTTCTAACTCAAGTTGTGGTGGGAATATCTCTGCTGCGCGGGCTCTGGTTACAACGATGGCATCGGCAATATCAAACGCTTCCTTCGCAAACTCGGCTTTCGTTTTCATCAAAGGTAAAAGAGTCTTTACCTCTGGATGTATTTCCATCACTCGCCGCAGGATGAAGTTTTTAGAGGGTGTGCCGCGGGGCACTTTACATTGAGCCAAGTTTCTCGCTCGCAGCACATTCATCATTGTGGGGGGCTTGCCGAGCATCTCATAACATTTTCTTTGTATAATAGCATTAAAAGAGGCAAGAGTAATAATAGTCTTTATATTACTTTTGCCACTAATAAACTTCGTGATGATGTCTTCTATTACTATTTCTACTATCTTATCTGTATTATCGTTTAGCTCGTCTAAAACTTTAGATACTGCATCCACCCTGCTATGTAAATCTTTTACATTCTTAAGAGGGATATGCCCTGCAGTTGCAAACTTATTTTCACTCAAATTCCAAATAGAAAAACCGGTGCAGAAAGTAGATATATCTAAACCAAGTAAATATTCTTTTTCTGCACCGGCCATTTTAGATTACCACGACTTTGACACTACGAAAAACGGAGTCTCCGAGTCTGGGTTATAGATAAAAGAAGCGGCGTAGCCGTCTTCAGTTGCTACAGATACACCAACATTTACTAACTGAAAGCTATCGCCATCAGTAGTATAGGCACCGTCGCCGGCACCTACATGGAAATTGTATCCATCTAACTCATAACCAAGTTCAATGTAAGTATCGTCTTTAACAGCATCGCCGCTAACAAATCTACCTACAAACAAATCAACACCACCAACCGAACCGGCAACACCTACTTCGATGTCATGACTATCCGATTCAAGAAATGGGCCATCATAATAATAAGAGGTGATATTAACTGTACCATAATCATTAATCTCTTGTGAGAGAGTAATGTCATATTCAGTATCACCATCAGTAACAGGGATCTGGCCCCAGATACCTAAGCTAGTTGCACCAATGTTGGTGTCAACAGTTGCAAGGTCAAGAGTAGGCTGAATAGAAATGCTGGACGAACCAGCGGTGCCTCTCCAAACCTGTCTACTAAAAGCATCGACAGAAAGCTCTGCTCCTGCAAAAGCTGGCGTCGTGCTAAAAAGCAGTGCTGCAACTGCAGCAACCGCCATAATAAACTTCTTCATACAATATCCTCCTTTTGAGGGGAAATGTTTTTACATCAACATTTTCTGACAACCACGCGTTCAAACCTTTTTACCGCTGAGTTTTGGAAACTCAACAATAGTCGGTTCTTCTTTACTTTCTTCATCAGACTTTGGCATGAATCGCTTTGGAGCAATTCCTTCTTGGTCTAACAAATCAAGTATATCGTTTGCGTTAATCGAATCTTTTGATTCTGATTCTAGCTCTAGTAGCTTGTGAGAGGCGGTAATCATCTTGATAAGATTTTCGGTGGCTTTATGGGCTGAATCTAAATACGGATGGGGCTTATCGCCAGACATAAAAAGATCTTCTTTATCTTCTACCATCTCTTTAAACTTTTTAAAAGTATTCATAGCCTCTTCTCTCTCTTCAAGAGATTGACTATAAATCACCTTAAATATTTCATCTAAGGTTTTACCTTCAAATAAGTTTATTTCTTTTAATCTATCAAGACTCATCTACATCCTCACCTAAAGTATTAAATCTATAATTCTCGTCTACTTGTTGTAAATAATAATCTATTTCTTGTAATTGACCAATAAAACTTCTTATTACCGGATCATCGCTATAAATTTCTCGCGACAATACCCCTTGTATGTTGTCTCGCAGCTCTGATAATCGCCCATACATATCGCCATAAATGTCTTCATAAAAACCTAACCTATTTATAGAGCGATAAAGGGCGATTCCTAAGCCCGCCGATAGTATAATAAATATCGCAGATATAGCTTCAAACATCACATTTCACCATCATAAGGGTAATCACTAATAAGATCATTCTTCTTATATAATCGCCAAATCCACAAGCCGCCAATCAACAAGTAAGCACCATAGATAATGGCAATAATACTAATTAGTGTCATTTCTTTTTACCCTTCTTGGCCTTCTTCTGTTTGGCAGGAGCTTCTTTCTTGTTCAAATCTCTAACTTCAGTTTTCCATTGCTGTTTAGAAGTGTATTTCCATTCGCCTTCACGTACAAGAAGAGAAGCATCTTTATTCTTTACGCGGCGAAGATAGGAAGTAGCGGGCTCATCTTCCTCTATTACATTTTTTACTATCGTCTTCATAGCCTTAGCTCCAACGTTTAAGTTTGTAATGTAGTATAATAAAAAGCAGTCAAACCTTAAACTGCTTCTTCCATAATCAATAGTTCATAATCAAAACCTCTTCACCAGTGCTTTGCTCATTTCCTGCAGTAGCTCCGGCAGGTTTCACGAACTCTTTCATCTCCCAAGTAAAATCAGATTTTGGATACATATCACTCAACTCTGTAAAGTCATAATAGGAAAGTGAAAACTTACCCTGCATGTTATGCAAACAATCTCTTAACTCATAATGTTGCTCTCTACCAAAGCGGTGCAAACTATAATACAACTCCGTGCTCCAGTAGGGCGGATCGCAATAAAAGTAAGTCGTAGGAGAATCATACTTCGCAATAACTTCTTCAAACGAAAGATTCTCACATGCCTCAATCTTCTTCAACTTAGGTATAAACTTTTCACTTGTAAGGCGATTATAAAAGGCTTGAAACTTTGAACCATACTTTCCTTTGTAATCTTGAAACTCAGAATCTACCGGATCTATGCCGGAAAATGCAGAGGTAAGGATGTAGGCGTATTTCATTGCGGCTGCTTGATCTTTCCTGCCTGCCTTAACCTTCTCTCCAAAAGCATCTCTTAGATTATTATTATTACATTGCCGGTTTGCGCGAGCGAATGTTAATGCTTCATTCAGCGCCTTGCGATGTTTCCCTGTAATGCTCTTATCCTCTAAAACATTTCTTATCTTTTTAATGGCATAGTCAGTATAGAATAGTGTCTCCTTACAATCATAGAAGAAATCTTTACAGGGTTGTGATAGCTCTGGTTTTCCTTTGGTTTGTAAGGGTGGATTCTTCTTATCTATAAACTTTGAGAATGTTTTTGGATCTGATGCGGAACGAAATAGATTAGTCATATATGGCGAAAAGTCATTGTAAACAACTTTGTCTACCTTTTTATATATTTCGTCGCTCTGTATGTATGTCCAGAATGCTCCGGAAAACGGCTCGCAATAAGTGTCTATACCATCCAAATGCGGATGAATGTTAGGGTGTATAAGTCTGGGCCCGATTTTATGTTTGCCTCCAATATAACTCAGTATGATGCGCCTTCTTTCTTTATAGTTTCTTCCAGTTAGGAAAGTTTGGGTTATTCATTCTACCAGCAATACTTCCTTTTGGTATGCCTAAATCCCTTGCCGCTTGGGCTATACTTTCATACTCTACGCCATCTACCTCACACCTTTTCCAACAAGTTTTCTTTCCTATACGCGTGCGGCGCCACGCCCTTCCGCTTTCATACTCAACACCATCTACCCAACAAGTTTTGGAGAGGGCTTTTCCTTTATCTTCTATAACAACAGGTTTCGGTGCCTCTTCACTATAATAACCTTCATCGCCAACATAAACCCATTCTGGGAAGGTTTTACTTTTGAGGCGATGAGCAACCATCTGCCTACTTTCACCTATTGCTGCGGCTGCCGCTCTTACACCATTATACACAACACCTTGTATGCTACAAGGTTTCCTATTTGGCATCACCTTCTTCATCTTATGCACCGATGATGGGTGATGCTCATTATTAGCTTTGCCTCCAGCGCGTATATTATATCCATTAGGTATTATTGTCTTATGCTCTTCTATCAGGCTCGTTTCTATATCATTCACATTTTCTTTATCAGCTTCTACTAAAACTTCTTTATCAAAGTTTTCCCAGCCGTATTTTTGTATTGCTCTCCACACAGCAATACAAGAGGTTGGCTTTTGATGTGCCGACATTCTCTTGGAAAAGTTTTTCGTCTGCCCGATATACTTTTTGCCATTCACTTTATTGGTTAGACAATAAATAATATGCTTACTCATCAGCCTTCTCCGCAGCCGTGGATGCATAGTATCTTTCCATGCGAGCCGCGTTGAGCTTGTCTTTATTCTTCTCATAAAACTTTCGTTGCCTGCGACGATTATCTTCTGCCAGTTCTTCTTTACTACGATGTAATTTTTTTCTTCCCATTTCTTTTCTCCTATACTATAAATAGTATGTTAGGGAGAAAAATGTTAGGGAAATGGAAACTTTTTTCAACTTTATTTTAGTTCTCTTTGTTCATTCAAAAAACTACAACGATTACAATCATTATCTAAATCAATATTTTCTAATGGCTTTTCCAACTTTAAATCTTTTAGTTTTTCATT